>Ga0080006_1142823_pt1 | contig 127401 bp, 97 predicted proteins | sample RS3BMetagenome_FD_69209 | JGI IMG/M metagenome (GOLD analysis project Ga0080006, IMG submission 69209) | Ferric oxide microbial mat and aquatic microbial communities from Rainbow Spring, Yellowstone National Park, USA - RS3B (SPADES... ...
CACAGGTTGCCAGGCGAGGCGTGCTCAGGGGGAGAGCGAGCAGGCCCAGGTTGCCAGTCGAGGCGTGCTCAGGGGGAGAGCGAGCAGGCCCAGGTTGCCAGTCGAGGCGTGCTCAGGGCAAGAGCGAGCAGGCCCAGGTTGCCAGTCGAGGCGTGCTCAGGGGGAGAGCGAGCAGGCTCTGGTTGCCAGTCGAGGCGTGCTCAGGGGGAGAGCGAGCAGGCCCTGGTTGCCAGGCGAGGCGTGCTCAGGGGGAGAGCGAGCAGGCCCTGGTTGCCAGGCGAGGCGTGCTCAGGGGGAGAGCGAGCAGGCCCTGGTTGCCAGTCGAGGCGTGCTCAGGGGGAGAGCGAGCAGGCCCTGGTTGCCAGGCGAGGCGTGCTCAGGGCGTGATAAATCACGCCCCTACGGATTACGGTTGTTAGTCGTTGAGCAGCAGGGTGAGCGAGGGTTCTGGTACCTGGTGATCGTCGGAGATGCTGACAACGGCGGTGCCGACGGCGAAGAACTCGATAACGTGCGAACCCCAGCCATGGCTGCGCTCGATGATCTGCGCGCCTACGACGCCCTGCGCTGCCAGGCTGACCGCCTCTGCCTGCATGCGCTCCATTGCCAGTTCGCGCGCGTCATAGAGCGCCTGCGTGTAGTTGGTCATCTCGACGTTGCGCCCAACCTGGTTGAACCACTGACCGAGGCCCTGGTGCGAGACATGGTAGACGCAGTTGCCCATTACCATGCCCACCGGGCGATAGCCTGCGCGCAGCAGTGTCCAGAAATCCTGACCGGAGAGGTCAGAGGTGAAGGGCATGCCGTGCTTGTTGCGGAAGTGTTGCCCGTTGCGCGAGCGAATGGCGGTGCCGATGGCCACAAATTCAGCCAGCGACTCACCCCACTCGTGGCGTGTGACCTCAAGGCGCACACCCACAATGCCGTCGGCACCGAGCGCGTTAGCCTCTTCTTCCATGCGTGTCATTGCCAATTCGCGTGCGTGATACATGGCCTGCGTCAGCACAGCCATTTCCTGGTTCTGGCTCCAGTTGGCGCGTTGATAGCCAATGTGATAGATAGAACTGCCGACGACCAGCCCTACGGGGTCGAAACCGGCCTCACGCACCAGCAGGAATTCGTTGATACTGAGATCGCTAGTGAAGAGGCCGCGATGTGTCTGGTCGCTGTGCATAGCGGTGAGGCGTTCGCGGGCATGGACAGGGAGATCACTGCCTTGTGGTGGCATCTGCTGTGACATTGCTAATTGCTCCTTATTATTCTATTTTTTATTTATTCTCTGAAAGTCAATTCGCTGCTCTGGCCATAGCGACCAGGCCGGAGATCGGTCATTGTAAGTGCGACTTTGGGTTTAGGAATAACATGATCTTTGCTGCGCGAGATGATGGCAGTGCCCATCGCAGCGAAGTGTATTGCCAGGTCCAGGTAGTAGTCGGTGGGGCCATGTTCGTAGCGTTCGCGCTCGTACTCGATGATTTCGCGCTGGTTCTCGATGTGCATGCCGACGATACCAACGGCCTGGAAGCGGTGGGCAAGGTCGCTGGCACGCTGCATGGCGATATGGCGGGCCTGTGAGACGCCCTGCGAGAAGGGCGTGATCTCCTGGTTGAATTGTCCGCCACCAAACCAGCTTTTCAACTGATTGGTGTAGTTACTGCCCAGCGAGACGAAGTACGAGCAATAGCCGACGACGATACCGGCAGGATAATAGCCCGCTTGCAGCAGTGTCCAGAACTCCTGACCGGAGAGGTCGCTCAGAAAGGGATGCGAGCCGAGCGGGGCATTGGGGAGACGAATGGCGGTGCCGATAGCAGTGTATTCAATTAATCCCTGTCCCCAATCCTGATCGCGGCGCACGAAGCGCACGCCGATAACACCATGAGCGCGTAACAGGGCAGCTTCCTCTTCAAGACGGCTCAGCGCCAGTTGGGCGGCATGCTGGTGGGCCTGGGAGAGAACGTTCAATTCGGTCGCCTGCACGTTCCAGCCGTAACGGCGCGTGTATTGCCAACCAACGTGGTAGATGGAGCTGCCCATGACCTGGCTGAGCGGCTGATAACCCTGCTGGCGCGTCAACAGGAGTTCATTGGTGCTCAGGTCGCTGGTGAAAAGCGGGTGTCCGGCCTCCATTTCGGCTTGCAAGCGGCGTTTGGCTTGCAGCGGCAGGCCCCCGGCTTCCAGCGATTGCAGGCTGGCCGCCGCGTCGCGGGCCTCCTGCTCGCGCCGTTGTTGCTCCTCCGGCGAGGGCTTTTTCCAGAAAAACATCTGTCACCTCCTTTAAGGAGTAATGCTCAGGCGATAGCGAGCGTTACAGGAGAAATCGTTCAAGCGCCATCCGGGCCTGCGAACTGCGCGTAGCCTCCTGGGCCAGTAATTGTGCCAGTTCGTTAATCCACTGCTCGACGGAAATCTGCTCCGTTTTAATGACGATGCCCCGCACAACCTTCGCGCGCTGCGCAATAATCGGCCCGCCCTGGCGCTCGCGGCTCAGGCGATATTGAAAGTCACCAAAGGTGACGGCAATCTCTTTGACGGGATGCTCGCGCGAGAAGAGACTGCTGAAGCGTGTTACCGTCGTCTGCGTGGGCAACGCGCCCTCTAGCTTGCTCGCCAGCACCTCCATAAACGCTTTGAGATCGGTCATATCGGCCCGCAGAGAAGACGCGAAGAGGTCTACCTGTAGCGGTTCCTGTAACGGCTCCAGCTCCATGTTTTCGTCCATCATAGCCTCCACAGTTCTTTTTGAAATTCACCGAATCCTCTGCGTTTATGTTATCATAAGATTAAGTACGTAGCGATAGCCTTATCATAAAAAAATAGTGACCCAACCGAGGACGCGGATGCACGTAAACACTTCAGGACAGATACTTATAGGCGAACGCGCAGTGCTGCGTCCGACAAATGATGTCATAATTGAACGATCTCAGCAGGATATGCCCTCGTGCTATCCCTCTCTGAGAGGAGGAACAGAAGATGGGTTTTTTCTCTCGCCTGATGAATTTTCTCGGTATGAAGGCCAACGCCGCCCTCGACAAGGCCGAAGACCCCGGCCAGGTGCTAGACTATTCGTATCAGAAGCAACTTGAGCAGCTTCAACAGTTGAAACGCTCCATTACCGATGTTGTGACCAGCGAGAAGCGCCTGGAAATGCAGCAGCGGCAACTTCAACAGCAGTTAAACAAGCTTGACCAGCAGGCTATGCAGGCGCTACAGGGCAACCGCGAAGACCTGGCGCGCATGGCTTTACAGCGCAAAGAGGTTATTGCCAGTCAGCTTTCTGCCTATGAGCAGCAGCTCGCGCAGTTGAGGGATCAAGAGCAACGCCTGGTGGCGATGGAGCATAACCTGGCGGCGAAGGTCGAAGCTTTCCGCACGCAGAAGGAGATGGTCAAGGCGCAGTACGGCGCGGCGCAGGCGCAGGTCAAGATCAACGAGTCGCTAACAGGGCTGTCAAAGGATATGAGCGAGATGAGCCTGGCCATGCAGCGCGCCCAGGAGCGCGTGCTGAACATGCAATCGCGCGCCAATGCGATGGATGCGCTGATCGAATCGGGCACAATTGGCGATGAGATGCTGCTCGGCCCCGGCTCAAACGACCCGTTGGAGCGCGAGCTACAACAGATGTCCTCTCAGCAGAATATCGATGCACAGCTTGAGGCTATGAAGCAGCAGTTGCAACTGGGCGGCGGCAATCAGCAGCAGCGGCAGATCGAGGGGCCGGGGCATTAAGCGGCGGGTATGCGCAAACCGCCAGTGTGATCTTATGGGGGTCTGGTATACGAGCCTGACTCCCTTTTTTAATTAAATCAACTAATGGCTAGCAAGTGTAAATTGATACTCAGCATGTTATGAAGCCATTACTACCTTCCTATTCCTTTGACCGAAAGAGCATATAAGATTTTACATCATAACTTGGCGCAAGAAAGCAATAGAAGTAGCAAGTTCTCTTGACAAATCCATGTGCTATGCTGTATGCTTGTACTAACACCTGAGATAAGTATGAGACAAGCTTCTACTCAAGCATGGTTGTTCAGCGTACAGGGAAGAGTCTGCCAAATTTCTTGTACGGAGCTGAGCAGCTTCTACTCAAGCATGGTTGTTCAGCGTACAGGGAAGAGTCTGCCAAATTTCTTGTACGGAGCTGAGCAGCTTCTACTCAAGCATGGTTGTTCAGCGTACAGGGAAGAGTCTGCCAAATTTCTTGTACGGAGCTGAGCAGCTTCTACTCAAGCATGGTTGTTCAGCGTACAGGGAAGAGTCTGCTTTTTTTGCGAAGAAAGGAGGTAAATAAGGGTACAAAGCTTGTTTTCAGGTGGGCAGATCAAAGACAAAAAAGGTGTGATGTGCATTTAAGATTACTGGTGCTGAAAAGCACCGGTTGCTGATGGGGTGAGAAGTTTTAGCTCTGACTCTCAGGTGGTTTTCTCGAAACGAAAAGTAATGCTGAAACTAGCATAGAAAGGAACACTCATGTATCGGTGTTTTCACTGGAGTCTCATTCTCGGCGGTGTCTTTGCCATCCTGGTCCCCCTTTTTATAGGGACAGTGGGAGTCTCTGCTGCCAGTATTGGCATAGAGCCAACAGTGGTCATTGCGAAGGACTTTACCAGAAGTGGTTCTTGCACTCTCACCCTAGATATGGACATTGGTACGTCTCAACATAAGGCTATACGTATATTCTGCCCGACTGGAACTATCATTGGTTCTGCTCGTGTTTCGCGTAGTGAAGCAGTGGCGGAGCATGAGGCATATGTACAGCTCCCATCAGAGAATGCTCCACTATCCGTATGGCAGCAAACAATACAAGCTATCCATCAGTTGATGCAGAGCAAAGCTGCCATGCTGAGACCTGCAAGCAGCCCACTTCCACTAACAGCTTGTGGATCGACCAATAAATTTAGTGCGAACTGGTCTGCCAATGGAGATAATTTCTATAGTTCTATCAGTTTCTACAAAACTGCGAATTGCCAGAATGTGGTTTTGGAAACTGCTGTTGTACAGGGATTGACATCAGCAACCGCCATGTATTGGGATCATGTACAATATGCGAGTTTCAATCAAGGTGTTGGTTGCCCTTACATTGGAACGAACACGCTTTCTCAGACATTCAGTTCAACACAGCCTGCTGGTTATTACTTCGAACCGTGGGTTGCAAACAATCAATGCAACTACCTCACGGACACGGAATGGTATCATGATATTGGTCCAATAAACTAAATGAAGCGGCGCAATATCTGCGGCTAACTACTGTCTTGCACACAGTAGACACGGGAATGTACCACAAAGGTTACGCCGCTTGATAGAGCTTCATGGACGAATCTCTTGTCCTTCCGTTATGTGCTATCCTAAGTATACACTAGTTTGTACCCTTGAGTAGCCTGTACTTGGCAGAGAGTATAGTTGTTCTGTATTCTCTGCCTATCCCATATTTATTGCTAACTACGTCGCCTCTGTCTGTTTTTATTATTGGAGTTTAGACTAATTTTCCGTGAATCGGCCTGGGAAGCCACTGGAGCAATTTTCGCAATAATGTGTCTCATCCCGCTCTATAGGCCGTTCTATGAGGATTAGTCTAAACCTCAATTTATTATAAGGGGCAGGATAAATACAGGCTTCACCGACGCAGGGGATTTTTGTTCCCCCATATGGTGTAAATCTGATAAAAATAAGTGGTGAGTTTCAAAAAATAGCAGATAGAAGAGCTGTAAAACGTTTTTTGAATGAATTGATGAGGAGAAAAGGAAATATGCGTTATAAGCTTCTTCAAGGTGCGGATCGCCTTTGTCTAGGGCTGGCGGGACAACTCCTATGCACCTATATTGTTGCTTGCGGCGTTACTATTTTTATGAGCAGAAGCTACCAGGTTTCGGGTGACGGTTTTATCCTGGGTAATCTGCCTTTGATAATCGGGAGCCTTACCGGTTTTCTCCTCACGTTCAATATCTTATATGGACTATATGTCGTAGCATGTGGGTTAGAACAGCTTAATCAGGGCCTGCCACTAACGCTACCACGCCGATATTGGCCTTTTACCTCACTGTTCACCTGGTTAGTAACGCTGGAACATTACATACAGATGCATACGCAAGAGCAGCGTATCGCTGGTTATCAGCAGCAACTGTTACAACAAATACATAAGATGGCCACCCAGGAAGAGCGCAACAGATTGGCACGAGATTTACATGACACTATTAAGCAGCAGTTATTCAGTATTACCATGAGCGCGGCTACGGCAAAAGCGCGCTGGGAACATGATCAGGAGGGGATGTTGCGGGCTATCGATGATATCATACAAGTATCTCATCAAGCTCAGATTGAAATGCAAGCATTGCTTCAACAATTGCGTCCGGCACCGTTGGAAAATGTGGGGTTGGTTGAGGCACTGCGTCTTCAGTGTGATGCGCTGCAGTATCGTGCAGGTGTACAGGTGCATTGTCAGATTGATCCGTTACCATCTGAACAGCTTTTTCCTCTTAATGCCCAGGAAGAAATTTTTCGTATAGTGCAAGAAGCATTCTCGAATGTAGCCCGCCATGCTCGTGCAATGAATGTATGGTTGACTATTTTGACACAAGACAAGGCGCTTTCAATAGAGATACGAGATGATGGGCAGGGCTTTCTTCCATTGGAAGGAGATGGTTCGCAAGCCAGCAGTGGTATGGGTTTGCGTAGTATGCGTGAAAGAGTTCAGACTTTACAGGGAACATGCATATTGGATAGTACACCGGGAAAAGGAACAAGTATTCACGTAAGTGTGCCGTTATATTGTGAGGAACAAGCATCGTTTTCTCGAAGAGAGGAAGCAAAGAAGTCTCAGGCTCTTTTGCAAGGAACACTATGGATACTGAAAATATGCAATGTCTACCTGAAAGTCGTAACAATAATTGCCCTCATTGTAATCTGGATTGATGCAAACCATATATATACACGTTTTTTTGTAATGTTAATGCCAGGAAACATCTTCGTTATCACGGCCTTATCTGCTATCGCAAGTTTTAGTGAAATACGGCTAAGGTTGATGCCATATATGACGGGTGATCTGTTATCTTCTCTTCAATATGAAGAGGCCAGGAATCTAGCGGGTACTGTGATTGCTATAGCCCTTTCTGCTCTAGCTTATTCATCTTATCAGTTTGGACTACCTATCTATATTAGTAATTTGTTTTTAAAAATACTGTGTATAATCTGTGCTGCTGTTGCTAGTATATCCTGGTTTTATGCATTGCGGAAAGGAATAAAACACTTTTCTTTCTGGATGCAGGAAGATAGGTATGTTTTGAAGCGAAAAAAACGATGGTGTATATTCTTGTCAGCTTTATGGGGAATAGCTACTCTGATAACTCTTAGCGTGAAGAAGATAGCTGTAGCTCCTGCGCTGTTCACGCTACAGCTACATACAACTGGACAAATGGTAAGTTCCGTAGCTTTTGTACTACTGAGCGTCTGGTTTATAGCTCTTGTCAGCGATACTCTGTATGTTTGGTATTTGTCGAAAGCGGCGTCTCTCTAAGCAAAGAAGGTGTATTTTATGGGTAATCCTGCCCGCGTGGCACTGATTGACGATCACCATATTGTGCGGCGTGGTTTACGCATGTTTTTAGAGTCCTATGCCGATCTGGTAGTGGTGGGGGAAGCGGCAAGCGGTGAAGAGGCGCTACAACAGATTGAGCGTTGGCTGCCGGATGTAGTTGTAGTAGATCTGTTGCTCCCTGGAGGGATGGATGGTATTGAAACCTTGCGGCGCATCCATCATCTTTATCCTGCTATACACATGGTTGCTCTGACCAGTTCTCCTGATGCTGAGAAGGTTCTGGCGGCATTGCATGCGGGTGCGCTTGGCTATGTACGTAAAGATGCACTACCGGAGACACTGCTGAACGCTATTCGGGCGGCGGCGCGTGGGCAATCAACGCTTGATGTATCTGTCACCGGGGCAGTGATTAAAGAATTGACCAGTTATGTACGTCCTGAAGACCCTCTTACCGAACGAGAGCGCGAGGTGCTACATTTGCTAGCGCAAGGGCGTACCAACCGAGAGATTGCTGAAAGTCTGGCTATCAGTAATGAAACTGTCAAAACTCATGTTACAAAGGTACTGGCAAAACTTCGCCTCTCGCATCGTCTGCAAGCTGTTGTCTATGCTCTCAAACATGGCTTGATCTCACTAGACGAAATCGACGTGTGAGGGTTGTTCTATCCCCCCTATGGGGGAACAAAAATCACCCCACTTTGTGATGTCTCCTGGTAAGCATGTTGTTTATACTTCTTTGCTAAGGCGGAGAGAATTGTAAGGACGATATCTTCTTCACTTGAAAGAGGTATAGCATGCGAAAAAGAAATATAATTCTGTTCTTCTTGTCGTTCCTGCTGGCTATAGGGCTGATGGGTTGCTCTTCATCTGGAAAACAGGGAACGCTAGCGCCAGCACTAACCCCTCCACCATTTCAGCCAGGTCCTGTGTTGTATGCTGTCTCGATGATATCGGCCACAGATGGCTGGGCGGTTGGAGGAACGTTCGCCGTCACAGGAACCAGCAAACAAGCGTTGCAAGTGCAGGCCAGTACCGGTAGTATTCTGCACTATGATGGGCATGCCTGGACTGATATTCCCGTGCAGGCTCCTTTATTCGGTGTGTCTCTATCTTCCGCCCATGATGGCTGGGCTGTTGGATATAACGGTTTGATGCTCCATTATGATGGTCATAGCTGGAGCAGTGGAATCAGCCCAACCAGTGCTACCTTGAGAAATGTCTTTATGCTATCAAACAGCAACGGATGGAGTGTTGGTAATGGCGGGGTTATTCTTCATTATACAGATGGCAAGTGGACAAGTTTTGCCAGCCCCACAAGTGTCAATCTGTACGGCATAGCGATGATCTCGGCTGATGATGGATGGGTTGTAGGCGATAGCGGCACTATCCTCCATTTTAATGGGAAGTCATGGGATGCTTTTGCCAGCCCCACGAACAACAAGCTCAATAGTATTGCTATGGTATCCGCAAGCGAGGGATGGGCTGTAGGCGATCAAGGAACTATTCTGCACTATCTAGGAGGTACCTGGAGTGTTGTTCATAGCCCTTATGCCGCCGGGTTATCCAGCGTGATGTTTCTTTCAAAAAATGAAGGATGGGCAACTGGTGGATACTCAGTTCTTCATTACACACAAGGTAGCTGGCTATTAAACTCGAATGATGACGATGGCGGGGCTGATTTATATAGTATTGCTTTTGTATCAGCGAGCGATGGCTGGGCCGTTGGTGAGCTAGATATGATACGGCATTATCAGAAGAATAAGTGGAGTACATTCAGTGTTTCACCGAAATTTCATCAAAATTAGATATTTTACTCAAATATCAAATGGGATAGGTTCATATGGAACAAGATAATAAGAAATTGCCTGATAAGTCGGGGGGATTTATCCTCTCGGCTACTCTGCCAGGTTGGTGGTTTTTACCACAGACTTGGCAATCCCTTGTTATGAGCTGTCTCGGTACTTTTGTAATGGTTATACTTGTGTGTTCAGCACCCCTATTTTCAGAGGTTGCGACAACAGTTGGGTTATATAATGTATTAAAAGGCTCACCTTCTATCGGTGTGCAAGTGCAGACGAATGTCCCTTCAGACTCTTTTGTTAGGAACCTCTCTTACAAGATAACTGATGTTGTTACTCACGACATAGGTGATTATATTGATCCAACAGCATTGTTTTTGTTACAAACTCCCCGGTTAAATATCTTAGCGAAAAAGAATAATGCTGCATCTGATAGGTTGAGTAATCTGGTTGCCACCTCTGACCAGATAGTTCTTGATAGCGGCCTTAGCAATCAAATAGCTCAGCAACTTGTTCTACAGCAAGGAAAGTTTCCACATGCATCATATACTAATCTAGAAATTATGGTAACAAGCAGTATGGCGAAGATGCTAGGCATACAGGTTGGTTCTCTCATTCCGGTTAGTTTACCCTCAAATGAAGGCACCATTATATGGTATCTGCGCGTTGTTGGGATTTTTGCTCCACGTATTCCTACCGATACCTATTGGCAAGGAATGACATTTCAACCGGAATTGCTACCTACATCTACTTTATATCGGGTCTTGACTACAAGCGATGCATTGTTATCGATGTTTACTCATAATAAGCTTAATATTGCACTACCATTTGTCATTACCCAGAATTATCTTTTTAGCAATTCCTATATTAACGTTGATGAGTTGTACAATCTAGCGAAAGATTTGCAGATATTTGAACAAGATGTACCAAATAGCATTGGTAGTTTGCCAGCAGTGCAGAACGCGGTAGTAGTAGGAACTATTATCTATACCTTGCCACAATACATCACGCAGTTTCAAGCTGCTAACATTCCTGTTTTACTCATCCTTACGATGATTATTGGTATCTCAATATTTTTTATTGCAGTTTTATCCGCTATGTCATTAGAAAGATGCAAGGCATTTATTGCTCTCCTCAACAGTCGAGGAGCTACTCCACTACAAATATTTGGAATATTCTTGCTTCAAGACATCCTTATAAGCTTTTTATCATGCCTTCTTTGTCCTCTGATTGCAATTTATGTAGTAAGGCTGGTTGTCACCTTGTTACTTCCAATTGCCTACTATAATGTTCTTAATAATATTTTTAGCAATTATTATCTTGTTATCTCACATATACTAGGATTTGCGCTATTATCTGCAGCCATGGCAATGGTGTCGATGGCTATAGCTTTGTGGAGAGCATTAAAAACCAACATCGTTACTATACGCCGTGATGCTGCTCGTGATACCCGCCCCCCAATATGGCTGCGCTTACATCTAGACATAATTGTTTCTATTCTGATTCTTGCCAGTTATGTGGAATATCTTTATGTGGCTTCATCCTTTATAGGTAAGTCACAAATATTGTTAGGGTTGTTCTCTCTCTTATTCCCTATCCTTATGCCTCTAGCTGGTTTACTGCTCTTCCAACGCTGTTTGCCTGTAATACTTAAATATGCTACTAGATTGGTGTTGCGAGCGCGGGGGATCATCGCTCCTTTCACACTTGTTCAAATGGAGCGTTCACCTCAAGCAGCTTCGCGTATGATTATGTTACTTGCGGTAACAACGATTTTTATGATTTTTGCGCAAGTTTTTGTTGCTACACAACAACAGCGTATCAAAGATGTGGTTGATTATCAAGTGGGTGCTGACTTTAGTGGCACCTTCCTGCCTCTTCCTGGTCAGCAGAACTTGAGCGACTTGATAAATACTTATCTGCGGATTCCAGGGGTAGTTTCTGCTAGTGTAGGGTATCGTACCTCTACTGTTGGCACTGACGGAACTCCCATCCAGATTTTTGCTGTAGATCCACACTCATTTGCCAGAACACTGTTTTGGAGTAGCGAAGATGCTCAACAACCTCTCTCTTCTTTTATGTCACTGCTTGTGCAAAAGCGTTCTTCCGCTATAGCGAATAATGTTGTTTATGCAATAGTAGATGAAAGTCTTTGGAATACATTGCATCTCTCTGTAGGCGCACCTTTTACTTTACTCATACCTGGCTTTACTGAAACCCGTATGCATTATATCGCTATTGGGAAAGTTCAGCATATTCCAGGTGTTTATGACCAGCTTCCCGACGGCTCAGGTTTTATTGTGGATTATCAAAGTTATGCTGCTGTCTATAAGAGTGATACTGGTTTCAATGATATTGCCCCTAATTCTTTCTGGATACAAACGAGTAGGAAAACTTCCTCTTTACAAAATGTACGAAGATTACTACAATCCCCTACCTTACAGATTAGTGTATTACAAGATCGCCAAGCTATGTTGGAGGCAGCTCAAAGTGATCCTCTGCAAATTGATATTGCTAGTATATTAATCTTGGGGATAACCTTCGTAGGGGTTCAAGCTCTGATATGCATCTGTATTACAGGGTGGCACGGTATTAGTGAGCGTATTTTACACCTTACTATTCTAAGATCATTTGGTACGACTATACGGCAGATTACCGCTATTTTGCTATGTGAACAATTTGTCGTCTACTGTTGCGCACTTCTACTGGGCGTTATACTGGGTATGCTGCTTACAACGGTTGTTGTTCCCGTTATAGCGTTTACGAATGTCTCCGGGGGAGCTAATACTGTAGCAACGTTTAATGTACCCCCTCTACATGTCGTTATCCCTCTCTATTCTATCCTGCTCACCTTTGGTATTATGCTGCTTGTTTGCTGTATTGTGCTTTGGGTGAGTGCGATGATTTCAATCCGTATATCCGCAAGCTATATATTACGCTTAAATGAAGACTAATATATCTGGGAATGATACAAGGTATGTACTATGTATCATTCCCAGTCTTGTTACTTCTCTAACGACGCCTTGATATTTCTCTCGCCGTCATAAGTCAGCAGGATGCGTTTGCCGTCGTAGACGGTTTCCAGGTGGACGGGGCGACCCCAGAGCAGGTAGACGTTTTGCAACGTCTTCTCCGCGTAGACCAGATCGAGTTCCTGACCCTCGAAGAGGTGCTTGATGTAGAGTTCGCGGTTGCCACGATAGTCGCCGTTGTCCACGACCAGGTAGGGGGCACCCAGGTTGGTCATGCTGGCGACGATGCCATCGCGCACCTTCTGCCAGTTCTTTTCGACAATGACCCACTCATCGCCCTCTTTCTTGTAGAGGTAGAGGTCGAGGTCTTTAATCAAGTCTTCGGTCAGGTAGTTGCGCAGGAAGGAGACATCGTTGTCCATCTCGCGCACCTCGAACATCTTCTGCTTGCCCATGCCTGGTTTGCGCCCCAGACGTTCTCGCTCCTCCGGGGTGGGATTATCCCAGCGCCGCTCGATGTCCTCGAACATCTTGAAGCCCAGGTAGTAGGGGTTGAGCGAGGTGCGCGAGGGCGAGAGAACGCTAGAGTGCAGTTGCGCAAATTCAAGTACCTCTGAGTCGCTGAGGAAGCCTCTGTCGCCCAGTTCGCGCATGATACGCGAATGCCAGATGCTATTATGGTGTGTCATACCGTTAGCGACGTAGCGGTGTGAGCGATCAACGGTGATGTCATAGACATCGTTTACTGCGTGTTCAATGCTTACTACTTCATCGGTTGCATCCTCTTTCGAGAACCATCTGTGTGCATTCAGGTAGGCTTGCAGTGCCTGCTGCTTGCGCGTCAGGCGGAAACCGATCTCCTGAGCGTAGAGACGCGCGGACTGCCCCTTAATGCGAATATTGGGACCGTAGCGGCGCGAGAGGATGCCGTAGTTGAGCAGAATGATTTGCAGTGTTTGCGCGATGTCATCGCTAAACGTGGAGAGAATCACGCCATCAGTGTTTGAGGCGCAGCCGTCGCAGTCGAAGTAGGCGCGCAGAAAGGCGCTGACGACCGCTTTGGGAGAGCGCAGGATGACATCGGGTATGCGTTTCTCCGGCGCTTTGGCGTGCAGGTCGATGCCCAGTGACTGGAGCAGATCGAGTATGTTAGCCGAGTAGAAGACGACACGCCAGCGCCCACCTTTACCGTTAATCGTCTTATCATCCCAGGTCAATGACGGTTCTATAGCGAAGAGGCTGGTAACGAGTTGCGCGTAGCGGTCGGCCAGCTCTCTATCGCCGGTGGTGTAGCCGATGGCATGTTTCGAGACGTGGATGTTGCCATCGCCGATAAGGTAGCCCAGGAACTCCGCAAATTCTGCGGTTACGTGAGAGGGCGCGACGAGCGGTAGACGCTTGCCATACAACGGTTTGCCGCCATTGCCGGTGGTGTAACGGGTGGCTTTGATGGCCTCGATGATGCGCTCTCTGGCATACGCGGTCTGGCCATTAAGCGAACGATAGACGGTGTGAACGCCTACACCCACTGCTTCCGCGACATCGGCGATGGTGGCGCTCAGGATGCGTTGTGGTGCGGCAAGCGGCACCAGCGTTTCAGGCCAGAGGTTATTGCCCACGCTGAGTGGGATGCGCTGACCGATCTGCACATCTTTGAGCGGCAACCACTGCTCATTGCCAATATACAGCTTATGCTCTTCCGCGCCTTCTAGCACGAGGCCGCGCCGTGTGCGCAGGCGAATGGTCGGTGCGTTGCGGCGGATATGGCGGTCGGTAATGGTATCCTGCTGCCCCTGACCACTGGCGACACTCACCTGTTCGCCTCTCGACAGAAGCTCGTGCAGTGCGTCATAGCGCACAAGCCCTTTTTCTGTCAGAACAAGACTGTTTCCGGTCAAGCAGGCCCAGCCCTCGTTCATGATCTTGGTCTGCATCTGTGGCACGAAGTACAGCATCTCGGTGCGCACGATCTCGATCAGATCGCGTTGCCAGGGTTGCAGGTGCGGCGCATGATGCATGAGGAAGAGGAGCATGTCCTTTTCGGGCTTCTCCGGGAACCTGGGCGGCTTGCGGTAGCGTTCGCGCTCGGCCTCGGCGCGTTTGGCCTTCTCATCCAGGCCCCACAGGTCGTCATAGGGCGTGGTGCGTTCGACCGGCTTCTCGTCCTTTTTCTCCGGTTCGTCGTCGTGCAGGAGCAGGTGATAGTCCACGTGTTCCTGAATGGAGAGAACGGCGTCCAGGTAGCGCTCGACCTCCGCCTTGCCATGATCGAACTCGTACTTAGCGATGCGCTCGGCGTGGATGCTCACCTTGTCGATCATGCGTCGAGAGGTATGCTGGAAGTAGGCGTTATTTTTGAAGAAATCGGTATGGCCGAAGACGTGAGCCGCCACGAACGTGTTCTGGAGCAGGTTGTTCATCTCCATCAGGAAGGCATAGCTGGGGTTCGTGTTGACCACCATCTCATAGATTTTGCTCAGGCCGAGATCATAGTGCATTTTTTGGCGATAATATGCCTTGCCATGCGTCCAATGGCTGAAGCGACCGGGGAGGCCATAGGAGGCAAACTCGTACATAATGGAGGCCGGAACCAACTCAAAGTGGGTTGGGAATGGATCAAGGCCGAACTCGTGCGCAATCTTCCAGGTTTCGTCAATCGCATCGCGCAGGCGCTCCAGGTCATTGCCACCTTCTATCTGCATAACATTTCTCCTTTGTATCATCAGACCTCTAGCGTGAGGGCACCGGTTCGCGTTGGGCGAAGAATTTGCGCAGCGCCGGGTAGACCTCCTTTTTATCTGAGATGGTTACGGCAATAAATTTCTTATCGGTGATTTTGTTATAGGCCGACATCAGCGTGCTGGGCGAGCGATAGTGGCCCTCGCGTATCTCGCCGTAGCCGAAGATGTTGCACAGTTCCATCAGTTTGTTGACCAGTTGCACGCAGCGATCATTATCCCAGGGCAGGTTATCGCCGTCCGAGAAATGGAACGGGTAAATGTTCCAGTCGTGCGGGTTGTAGCGCTCTTTGATAATCTGCAAGGCCAGTTCGTAGGCCGACGAAACCTGAGTGCCGCCGCTCTCGCCCTTGTGGAAGAACTCCTCCTCAGTCACCTCTTTGGCTTCAGTGTGGTGGCTGATGAAGACAATCTGCACATTGTTATAGCGTGTGCGCAAGAAGCGTACCATCCAGAAGTAAAAACTTCTTGCGATGTACTTCTCAAATTCCCCCATACTGCCCGATACGTCCATCATGGCGATGACGACGGCGTTGGATTGATATTTGATGGTGGGTTCCCAGACCTTGAAGCGCAGGTCTTCGGATTTGATGTCGTGGAAGGTAGCATCACTTTTGGCGGCGTTGCGCTTCATGTTCTCCATAATGGTGCGCTTTTTATCCAGGTTGGACATCGGCCCCTTCTTGCGCACATCGGTGAAGCGCACGGCTTCGGTCTCCATCTCCTGCTGACGTTTCTCTTCCAGGTTAGGCAGGCTCAGATCCTCGAAGATCATAGCGGCCAGCTCTTCCATCGAGATCTCGGCCTCGTAGTAATCAACACCGGCTTCCTTACCGGCATCACCCTTCTTGCCTTTGCCAGAGCGTGGCTCCTGTGCCACCACGTCACCGACCTTGCTTTTGCCGTCGCCTTGACCGGCGTGTTGCTGCCGTCCGGGGTCATAGCGGAAGCGGTATTCATCGAGTGAACGAATGGGGATACGCACCGCTTTTTTGCCGTCGGAGAGAATAATGCTCTCTTCGCTTACTATGTCGCTGAGGTTCTTTTTGATGGCCTCACGAATCTTTTCCTTGTGGCGCTCCTGGTCGATCTGCCCTTTGCGATGCAGAGACCAGTCATGTTGAGAGACTGACATAGCGCGTTCTCCTTGTATGTGTAGCTCATGATAGCGGCATGCACAGAGGGAACAGGGCGACCGCGCCAGGGGACGCCCGTGCAGGTACCCAGGCGTGACCGCCCTGAATATGTGTGTCGTTGCCGTTTTCTATCATCAGCGATTGAGCAGACTCCCTACGTAACGCAGTATCTCGTTCGCGCACACGTGGCAATAGCCATGCTCGGTCATGAGGCGATTGACCACCTCATTGATCTTGCGCAGTTGTTCCTTGTCGGGTGTGCGGGTGGATGTGGTGATCTTCACCACATCGCGCAGGTCGGCGAACAGCTTGCGCTCGATGGCCTCCTTGAGTCGTTCGTGGCTGGTGTACTCGAAGGTCTGACCTCGGCGTGCCAGCGACGAGATGCGAATGAGAATCTCTTCGCGGAAGGCGCGCTTGGCGTTTTCTGTGATGCCGATCTGCTCTTCGATGGAACGCATCAGATGCTCGTCCGGCTCCATCTCCTCGTCGGTGATGGGGTCACGGAGCTTGGTCTTGTTGCAGTACGCCTCCACATTGTCCAGGTAGTTATTGAGCAATGTACGCGCCGACTCCTCGTAGGAGTAGACGAAGGCGCGCTGTACCTCTTTGCGCGCGATCTCGTCGTACTCTTTACGCGCCTCGGCGATAAAGTTGATATAACGCTCACGCTCCTCGCGCGTAATGCTGGTATGCTGGTCAAGGCCATCCTTGAGGGCACGCAGGGCGTCAATCGGGTTAATGCAGGTGACGTTCTGCCTGATCAGTGCATTGGAGAGGCGGTTGATAACGTAGCGCGGTGAGATGCCGTCCATGCCCTCACGCACCGCTTCCTCCTGCAACTCCTTGACATCTTTCTGTTTGAAGTCCTCGATATCCTCGCCATCGTAGAGGCGCAGCTTCTTGATCAGGCTCATGCCCGCCTTCTTGGAAGGCTCCAGGCGCGTCAGGACGGCGAAGATACTGGCAATGCGCAAGGTATAGGGAGCGATATGGACATTTTGCAGTGAACTCTGCTTGAGTAGCTTTTCGTAGATTTTGACCTCATCGGAAACGCGCAGGTTGTAAGGCACTTTGACCAGAATGATGCGGTCCTGCAAGGCTTCCGACTTCTTGTTGCCGACGAAAGATTGATACTCATGCTCGTTGGTGTGGCTGACGACCACCTCGTCAGCATAGATCATGCTAAAGCGGCCCGTTTTGATATTCTGCTCCTGACTCAGTGTGAGCAGCACATACAGAAATTTCTCGTCTGTCTTGAGCATCTCGACGAATTCCATAATACCGCGATTGGCGATATTAAGTTCTCCGTCGAATCTGTAGGCGCGCGGGTCACTTTCAACGCCGACTTCGCCGATGGTCGAGAGGTCGATGCCGCCGACAAGCTCACTGATGTCCTGGCTGTTATGCTGCACAAAGCCATCGGCGACGAACGAGTGCGTTTCCGGCACGAGCAGGTCGTAAACTGGCTCGATACCGGCGGGACGAATCTCGCGCACGGTGAGCCACAGGTAGTTTTGCCGCACTAACGTAGCAAGTCCGTTGTGGGCCAGTTCTGGTGCTGTTGCCAACACGGTGCGAGCGCGGTTATATGAGAGTTCGCGGTCACCGGCCAGGATGCGTGCCAGGTAGCCGTCACCGCCGTGGCCAGTAAGATGGACGGTGCCATAGGGCAGGTGATCATAGTTGGTCTTGTTGCTGCGTTCGTTGCGCAGTGGCGCAGTAGCCTTATTGTGTAGCGAAGGGATCAACTCAACCAGGTCAAGCACCTGGTCGCCGCGCAAGGTGACATTGTAGTATGTCTCGCCCTCGTCCTGGTGGCTCCATAGCGAGCCAACTATGCCGAGGTTGAGCAGTGCGATGTGAACCTGGCGGGCCAACTGACGTGATTTGCTGGTGAACTTGAAGGTGTTGGAGCCTTGTTTATTACCGTGAATGGTGGCGTCGCCCCAGAAAAGTCCCTCAAGGAAGGCCAGCATGTCTGCCTCACTGCTACTGAGAACGCAGGTTGGGATAGATTTGGCATGGGCACCGCGCTCAATACCCAGTTCGCCGTGCAGCCAGCTGCTGAGGGCTTTGCTGCTAATAGAGACATTGTAGTTGTACGTTGTACTCTTGCGGTGTGGGGTAGCCGTGAGGCCGAAGAGGCTCTGTGTCAGTTCTACAAAGCGGTCAATTAGCATCTGGGAACTGTTGACAAACCAGGTTTCGTAGGGCGTCACGCTGCCCTCGGCAGTGAGCAGGCCGAGCCAGTAGGCCAGGTCTGGCGTCATGGTACGGGGTTGGCGCGGCAATGGATAGAAACTGTCCGGCAAGGTAACGCTTTGACCGAAGATGCGACTGCCGCGCGCCAGCGCGACATAGCTGCCGGGTTGGAGTTCGCCAATCTTTGTCCAGCCTGTTGTCCCATCCTCTTGCATGGTCAGCAGTGGATGGTTAGCAGTACCGCGAATGGTATAGCCAAGATTGGTTTCTACCTCGTAGATAGGCTGGAAGCCGCCGCAATAGAACTTGCTGGCCCTTTCGGGGCCATTGATGCCCAGGACGGTTGTTTCGTAGTCAACGAACTCATCGGCGCGGGGCTTTTGCGGCAGTTGCAGGTAGATGTCCTCCATGCGCTGAAGACCCTGGTCGGTGAGGACAAGGGTATCGCCAGTCACGCATTTCGGGTCGGATGGAGTGAAGGTGCCAATACCGATACGATACTTTTCACTAAAAGTAATGCGTTTTACGGGCACTTCTTCAATGCGGCCATGATACTCGTTATCGAGCATGTAGCGGCACTGGGGGCACAGATCACCTTCGATATAGATGCCAAACTCTTTTTCTACGTCGCCGCGCAGTTCATGGGGGATCAGGTGCAGTGGCTCTTCATGCATAGGGCAGCCCTTAATGGCGTAGACCGCGCCCTCATCCGTCCGGCTGTAGGCCTCTAAACCGCGCTTGAGCAGGTAGACTATCGTAGACTTACCACCACCGACCGGCCCCATGAGCAAGAGGATGCGTTTACGAACTTCCAGGCGCTGGGCGGCTGAGTGGAAGTAATCGACGATCTGTTGGAGCGGCTTCTCAATACCAAAGATTTCCTTACTGAAAAAGTTGTACCGTGGCTCTCCTGAACGGGTCGTTTCGAAGCCAGCATCCATAATCATATGGTAAATGCGTTCATGAGAAAGGCGCGCAACCTGAGGGCGTTTTGTGGCGATCTCGAAGTATTGGGAGAACGTCCCTTCCCATGCCAGGCTTCGTTCGCGGTCCCGAAATTCTTCTAACCGCTTCACCAAATCCATAAGTCAACCTCTCTTTGTTGTATAACTTAGTAGCGTATTGAGATATCTTGTGTAGTGGATGTAGTCCACCTGTGTATATCTCGTTGTCTACTAACTGGAACTATTTACATCATACAGCCGGGAATACGCACTACATGGTCGAAAAGAAACTCTTACGCTTCTTCCGAACAAGGTGTATAAGACCAGGAAGGCCGGTCTCCATGCTCAGCGAGAGAGAACCAGCCCTTTCCTACGTTGCAGAGGATGCTCTGATTGGTTGTTATTATGCCCTGTGTCCAACTTTCTAGTTGGTGACGAGGAGGTTCGTGAGAGCGATAAATCACCTGACGCTCCTGCAATGTTTCAAGCTATCCTTTCTCATGCTCATGGACTTGTAGAAAAGCCCTTACCGTTTGAAAGCCGCTACATCTCACCCCGCTACTTAAAACACTGCTGGTACAATAACACTATGCCTATGGGTATACGCTCATTATAGCACATTTCTTCTAAAAAATGAAGGGTCTATTGTTCGCGCGCATCTTGTTGCAGGTTATCTGAACTGGCTCTCACGCTCCGCAATGACGAGGGTAATGGTATCGCCGTAGGCGACGCCTAGCGTGCGGGCAGCGTTGCCATTGCGGATCGCCACACCAATATAGCCGGAACTGTCGCCATAGATGAATGGGCGCGCCTCGTTGGCCTCGTCGGTAGCGGAGAAGAAGCGGCGACATTCGGTTAGCATGATACTGCGTGCCGGAATATGGAGTTGTACCGGCTGGCTGAACAGTTCAGGGACGAGCGTGAGCGGGATACCCGTGATGATGTTGCCGAAGTGATCAATGTGAACAACGCTGGATTCGATGCGATTCTCATGTCGTTCGATACCCAGAGGCAAACGAATGAGCGAGTCTGGCTCCAGGCGCTCACCGATGTCTTCCAGTGGCACGCCGCGCGCGAGGTGCGCACCAACCGGTGTGAAGATGTCGCGCCCATGAAAGGTCGAGCTAACCTGGGTGAGATGGTACGCCGGATTGGAGAGGTTCACAATGCTATGTACCGGTTGCTCGGCGTAGATGTAACTGAACAGGCCGTTGTCCGGTCCGACAAAATACCAATCACCGGCATAAAGCGCGATGGCGCGCCGTGTACTGCCGACGCCGGGATCAATGACGCAAACGAAGACCGTACCGGCGGGGAAATAGCGATAGACAGTCGAGAGAATCCAGGCCGCCGACGCTACCCGTTGTGGCGCAATCTCGTGCGTGATATCGACAAGCTGAGCCTGGGGAACAATCCCCAGCGCGACTCCTTTCAGCACGCCCACGTCGCCGTCACCGGAGCCAAAGTCGGTCATGAAAGCGATAAGAGGATGGTGAGATGAAGAAGATATTGGCATACGTTTAGTTTGCTGTCCTCCTACTGGTTGGCGTAATTTTCTGTTTACATGATAGCATATTGGAAGAAGCGGGCGGGCCGCAGCGACGCCTTGTGCTTGCCTGGCCCGCTTATGCTGTCCAATGGTCATACTCTACTAGGAAAAGACGGAGGAGGTATGCTATACTAGCCACCATGCTGGCAAAGTATGCTTCCTAGTAGTTCCAAATAGCACATGTAATGCTGATGCTGTGTGTGTAACAAGCGGAGTGATGCGGCAATGAATATTAGCACGGGTGGCCCTCATATTCTCCTGTTTGAGAGAGATCAACAATTAATAACACTCTTGATAAGCGAGTTTCAGTTGGCGGGATACGAGTGTCATGTGGCACGCACGGCGGTTGAGGTGTTCGACGCGATTGCGCGCTATCCCATTCGTATGGTGCTGGTGGACCTGGCGCAGGCAGCGGCGACGCGGCGCGAGTTCTGGGTGGCACTGGATACTCAATGTCGTGGACGTGGGGTGCAGGTCATGACCTTTCAATGCACCAATATCGCCGGTTATGGCCCGCACGATCCCGATGATCGCACGTATGCGATGGCTGATATGCACGTCGATGGTATGCTCGGTCTGATGAATATGGTTGATGCCGTTCGCTCCCGTGTTCCTGTTATGACTGCATCGAATACTCTGCCGCGTATTTCCAGAACATCGCCCACCATGCCTTCGTACACACAGGCATCCACCGCTACTTCTGCTGCCTCATCCGGCAATCCGATGCCACGTCCCACTACTACGGCGGAGTCCCGTTCAGCGCGTGTTACTGCGTCCACCTATCCGCCGACTGCGCCGCTGTCTGCGCCGTCAGCACTTTCGCCTTCATTGTCACCGCAGCAGACAACTATACCCACTACCGCGTCTGGGGCCGGTAGTGCGGGGGGGCAGAGTGGGCCGCCGACGGCGCGGACTGATAAAATTCGCGCGGTTCTCTACCCAACGCCGCGTTCTCGCGCGGGCCAGAGCAACCAGCTTGAAGGGGCGACGGGTGAGCAGATGCCCCCAGGTTCATCTGCCACCAGGATGCGGGTCAGAGAGCAGGTAGAGAGTAAGGAGCAGTCTGAACTGACCACAGAACCGGGACCATCCTCTAATCTTTCCATGTTGCAACAATTGGCGAGTGGACAAAATATCGGTGGTGAGTCGAGCCTGGCTCAGCTTTCCCGCATGGTGCAAGAGAGTCGTCCTGCTATCACAGGTGAGGATTACGACCCTGCGGCACGGCAGATAGGTGGGATGCCTTTTGATACCGCGTCTCTGGCGGCCTTCAGTGCAACGCCTACCACGTCAGCGCAGACCATCGTTCAGGCATCTCCCACGTCTCCCTCGTCCGTTCACGAGTCATTTTCTGCACAGCCCTTGCGTGCTTCACCCATCGAGGATCGGCCTCTTGAGCGTGTGGAGCGGAATACCAGCGCGTTGCCTTCTGCGTTGCCGCCGGTGGACGAAACGCATCCGGCTAACAGTTCGTATACCAACTATGGATATGAGCAATCATCAACATTGTCGGCGCAGAATACACATTCCCCGCTGGCATCTCTGAGTGCCGCAACCGGCGTTACGGGCACGACCGCTACACGAGAGACAGGTGTATCACCGCAGCACAGCGTCCAGCCGCAGGCAACGTCCCTCGCACAGACGGAGTCGCTAGCCCGTCCGAGTGTTGAGAAGAGACAGGATGAGCGCGCTGCTGATGAACAGAAGGTGGAACAGGTCGATGAGAGAGAATCTCCTGCGCCGGTACAACAACGGCAGGAGCGGGAACAACTGTCTCAGCGTGAGGAGTCGATGGCGGGGAGTGTCGAGGAGGTTCACCCGATACAGGAACAGTCGGCGGTAAATGCGCAACTGGCGGCAGTTTTGCAGGCAGCGCAGATCGCGCAGGAGAACCCTACGGATGTTACTGGCGAGCAGGCGCGCACGGCTCCCATGCCCAGCAACGCGACATTGCTCGATATCGTGCAAAGTTTACCGCCAATGCCGCCACCGCCTCAGCAGCAGGTTTTGAGTGGTCGCGCGACGCGCTCTCTGAGCAAGGTTTTGCTAGAAGGGCACCTGGTACCGCAGAATCGTCTGGAGGTAGCGCAAAATATCCAGCGTATGCTGCGGGGGGTAGACTTGAATTATCAACTGGGGGAGATACTCTTAATGTTTAAATTGCTGACGCCGGATCAGTTGCTGGCGGCCAGTCTAGTCAGTTATGGGTTGATTACCACGCAGCAAATCGCCTCTCTCGGTCGCATTCGCCAGGAATTACACGCGATGGGTCTGGAGTATGATCTGGAAACCCTACTGATACTCTTCAGGATTCTCACCCCGGAGCAGTTACGTGAAGTGCGCTCAAGCTGGCAAAGCTGATAGCTATGAAAAGTTAGTGAGATACCATCATGGTTCACTCCCCTCTTCATCAATGGAATTTGCAGCCGGACGAGGCCATCGCGTTGCAGAAAGAGCTGGCGGTGCGCGTCATCCGCGAGGATTGTCTGGGTGAAGTGCGTCATATAGCCGGCGTTGATATGGCGATTAATGAGACAAACGGTATGGCGCGCGCCGCTGTAGTGCTGCTGACCTACCCGGCCTTAGAACTGGTGGAGCAGCATATCTATGAAGAGCCAATCCGCATGCCGTATATTCCTGGCCTGCTCTCCTTCCGTGAAGCCCCCTGTGTGATCGGCGCGTTTGAGCGTCTGCACCAGCAGCCCGATCTGGTGATGGTGGATGGTATGGGCATCGCACATCCTCGCCGCCTCGGTATCGCTTCACATCTCGGCCTCTGGCTCGACCTGCCCACCATTGGCTGCGGCAAATCGATCCTGGTCGGTAAATATGATAAAGATGCGCTGGGCGAAGAGGTCGGAAGCTGGTTGCCTCTAGTCCATCATAATGAGGTAGTGGGTGCGGCAGTGCGCACGCGCGCGCGTGTGAATCCCATGATTATCTCGATTGGTCACAAGATCAGCCTGGAAACTAGCATCAGATACGTGCTGGCCTGTTGTCGCGGCTATCGTCTGCCGGAGCCAACGCGCCTGGCGGATAAGCTCTCCAAAAATAACGAGTGGCATGAGCAGGAAGAGCAGCAACAGCCGACGTTGTGGCAGTAGGATGTGAAACAACGAACACCAGGGCGGCCCTCGTGGTCGCCCTGGTGTTCGTTGTGCCTGTTGTTTGTTGTATTACGCTTTGGGTGTATGGGCCGAGATGAAGGCCAGGACGCGCTTCCAGGCATCCTCTGACTCGCTAGCGAACTCGGTGGCACGGCGGTCAAAGAAGCTGTGGGTGGCGTTGGGATAGATGATGATCTCATGTTCCACACCAGCTTTGTCCAGGTTCTCATCCAGTTGATGAACCTGCTCAACCGGAATGCCCTGGTCGTTGCCGCCGAAGAGGCCAAGCACAGGGCATTTCGTCTGCACGGAAGCCTCTAACACGGTGCCTTTGCCACTGCCCAGGTCGCGCGCCAGACCGGCGTAGAAGCCGATGACGCCAGCAAGAGGGAAATTCTCGGTTGCGCTATACAGCGAGGTGCTGCCACCGAAGCAGAAGCCGACGGTGAAGGTGGCGCGCTGCGCACCGGCCCCTTCGCGCAGTTTGTTAATAGCCGCGCTAATGTCGGTCATTAGCGTGTTGTAGCGGATTTGCTGTACATGCGGCCAGAACTCGAAGGAATCGTCGCGCGCGGTCAGCCCTGCTGTGCGCCCAAAGTAGTCGATAGCCATGGCAGTGATGCCCAGTTCCGCGAAGCGTAGCGCCAGGTCTTTGTAGAACTGGTGCAGGCCGCGAACATCGGGGTAGATAAGCACCTGCGCGTTGCCAGGGTTTTCCGGCGTCGCCAGGTAGGCCATGAACCGATTGCCGTCTGATGCGGTAAGTACCAGGTCTTCGCCATGCGCCTTGCCACCGGAAACGGGCGGCATCGGCGGACGCGCGTTATCGTCGTAACACATACTTCAATGGTCTCCTTTTTTCTGTAAGGGTTGTAGGTCAACGTTGAGCTGGCACCCATAAAAGGGGTCATTTCACCTGTATATGATAACACCTTAAACGAGAATCAGGTTGCATCTGGCAAAGCAATAATCAGCCAGCCATGTCAATCCGATAATAGTGTTTATAATGCTTCTATCAAAGGAAGCTGTGCTGTATCTACTTCATTTGAAGATAGATAATAGTTGTCATCTAGCAGGTCTTCTAATCTATCAGGCCATATGGCCTTCGCCTGTGGCGTCAATGTTGCCAGCTCCTGTTGCGCTCGGAGGAGAATGTCTTGTGGATTGATGCGCTGAAGAATAGTAAGGAGATCAATGCGCTGCAAAACTTTTTTAGTAACAGGACGTTTGGCATCCCAGAATGTAATAGTTTGAAGAAATTCAAGGCAAAGGGGGTCTTTGAGAAGGCTAACAATGAAGGCTGCCTGCTCACCGGAGCGACAGGGTATAAAATAGCACGTATCATCCAGCATAACCGGTTTGCCTTGTAGAGGCCCGATAGCGCGAAAGTGAGGAGTCTTGTACATACCAGAAATAGCAACTTTATATGGAGCAAAAGAGTAGTCACCAATACCAAAATAGGTAAAAGGCGGCTTATTCTTATAAATGGATGACTTACGCTGTGTAAATATCTTTTGATGCACCGTTAAATAATTCCATAGTTGCGGTGCTATAATCGATAGTTGCTTTGTATTATCGCCAATACGCTTATGAGGTACGATAATAGCTCTTCTCGATTTGATGTTGCTTTTCCCGGCCAAATCTGAACCTTTAAGAAGGGGATAGATATAATCTGCTTCGACTTGAACAATCTCGCCGAGTTTGTTCTGTAGCTGGCCGGTCGCATCTATAGTTAATTCTACAACCGATGCCGCATCGTGTTTGAGACCTTGCCGCCATGTTAATGAGGAAGAACCTGCTGGCATGATAGAATTGCTGTGAGTGGTGAGATGAAACAGGTGATTATTGATGACCTTAATAATAGATGCTGGTTGATCGCTAAACAAATCATCGTAGACCTCGGCATGATTTTGGTATTCGTTTGCGCGCAGTTCCATTGAGAAGAGACATGCATCTACGCTGGCATCGAACCATTTCTTAGCGTCTATTCTTCTAATAGAAGCATTGCTGACCGGTAAATTTGATGTGACGGCAAACTGAAGTACATTGCGTGCTACAGATGTTTTACATAGTAAGGCAATAGTTGGTTGTTCATGGGTTAGTTCTTTGATAAGCTTGAGCCAGATATATTCGGCAATATCAAAATTGGCACTGCCGGTTAGTGCTTCTAAGCCGGGTAAATGTTTGAGATTAGTTTTCTGGGGAAGATTAGTGCTGCCTAATGTGCCCAATTCGGTATTTGTTACCCAGGGAGGATTGCCGATGACCAGTAGCGGGCCTTTTGTTTGCCAGGAAAGATATCTGCTCATGTGCAAGTTGAAAATATTAGCTTGATGGATGGTAACATTGCCTGATGAGAAATTCTGAGCCAGTGCACGGGCTGAGGATACATAGTGTGGTTGTATCTCAATGCCATGAATTTCGTGTGGCGGTGAGGGCTGATTCAGCAGACCAGCAATGAAATTACCCTGTCCACAGGTTGGTTCCAGGACACGTGTCCATTTCCATCCTTGCTGCTGGAGCAAGGCGAGGATTGCATGAACGAGTGCTGGTGGTGTTTGAAAATCCCCAAAATCCCTACTCATTGAGCCTTTCCACCCCTTCTACTTTGTTAGCCATCTCAATGGCCCTGTTATACTGCAATCTCCATTGTAAGGCATTGGATATGGTGAGATAACCAATAGCTGGACGCTGCCTAAGTATACGTTCTGCCAATTGAATACGTCCAATCTCATCTAGTGGAAGGTTACGTTCTTCCAGGAAGCCTACCAGATCATCTTTGTTGCCATTGCGATCCAGGATTCCTGCAATGCCCATTGTAGTTTGCCAGTCTGCCGTGCGACTACGTTCTATAAAGATAGTGTGTAAGATTTTTAAGATCGCAGTGTGTGAAACATGTTCATCTCTCTTATCATACACGAATATGAGAAGATCGTACCCTAAGCCATATACTTTCTGGCTAGCGTCCTTGAAGGGGCATGAAGATTGAGGTTGAGAGATAGAGGTTGTCTTTAAATCAACTTGTAAGTCGGGAAGGTCGATGCCGCTAGCGGAATTTCCTGCGAGGAAGGTGAAGTGATTTTTGAGATAGCTACGGAAGCTTTGTTCGATATAAGTACCAACTGCCTTTCCGTCTGTCACGCCGAAAAGTTCTGGGATAGGTCTGTCTGTTATATCTGTTGCAAAGGCTTTTGCTGCCTGCTTTAGCAATTCCAGGGTAAGTTCTGGATACATAGAGAATGTCATTTGATCCATGAGGGGTGAATCCTTTCTTGCCATCCATTTTTATATTTCATCTCTGCCTGCTATACTATGCTTGTTAAGATTCGTTGTCAATACGGTAGAGATTACCCTGTATGTAAAGGAAAGTTTTTATGTCCGCAGCTTCTATTTCATCTTATACTGCTCCCACATTTCAGGATGTGCTACAGGCGCGATTGCGCATTCGTCCCTATCTGGCGCGCACGCCACTATATAGTTATCCGGCACTCAACGAATTAGTTGGTACAAAGGTCTATGTGAAGCATGAGAATTATCAGCCGGTAGGAGCGTTCAAAGTGCGCGGAGGTGTCAATCTGATCTCGCAGTTGTCGAGGGAAGAGCGTGAGCGCGGTGTGATTGCGGCCTCAACGGGCAATCACGGGCAATCGGTGGCTTATGCGGCACGCCTGTTTGGTGTTACGGCGCGGATCGTGGTGCCGGAGGGGGCGAATCCTGGCAAGGTGGCGGCTATGCAGGGTATGGGGGCCGAGGTCATCTTTCATGGTGCGAACTTCGATCAGGCGCGCGAGCATTGCGAGGCGCTGGCACAAGAGCATGGCTATCGCTATATCCATTCCGGCAACGAGCCGCTGCTGATCGCGGGCGTCGGCACCGAGACACTGGAGATGCTAGAGGATGAGCCAGAACTGGAGGCCATTATCGTGCCCATTGGCGGCGGCAGCGGCGCGGCGGGTGCCTGCATCGTGGCCCAGGCAGTCAATCCCCGGCTGCGCGTCATTGGCGTACAATCTAAGTCTTCACCTGCCGCATATGAGACGTGGCGCAATCGTCAAATGCTCACAGCCCCCAACCAGACCTTTGCCGAGGGACTGGCGACCGGTACCGCCTTTGAACTACCGCAGGCTATTCTATGGGATAGATTGAGCGACTTTGTGCTGGTTTCAGATGAAGACATCATGCGTGCTATGCGCTGGTTGATCGAGCGTGCCCACACGCTGGCTGAAGCTGCCGGTGCTGCCTCGCTGGCCGCCGCGTACACATTGCGCGAGGAGTTGCGCAGCAAAAAGGTCGGTATTGTCTGTTCCGGCGGGAATACCTCGCTGGAGCATTTGAAAAAGGTACTGGCCCAGACCGAATAAATTAGGAGCGCGCGTTATACTATACTTATGACCGCGAGCAAAGCGGTCACACATCGTTACAGGATGTGGGGAAGATGGTAGAGGAGGATATGCAACCTCGTGGTCTAATAGCCACAGATTTTGGCAGCTTTCTCTTCTCGCATGTTGCCGGTCAATACAGTCGGCTGTACCGACAGAATATCGGTGCAGTCAACTCTGATAGAGAATGGTACGCTGGCGTAGATCGGCCTGTGGTGTCAGGGATGTGGAGCGTGTTGGGTAGTGGGACACAGATGTGGCAGGCATGATTGATGGACATAGCGGAAGTTGCGACACGGATGCTGCTGCCGGTGGATGTGGGGATGTGGTGAGTGGGCAGCAAGGAAGAGAGAGGCGTGCTGACGTGACACGGTAAAGCGTTGCCCGGATGGTGGAGGCCAGGGTGGTGATTGACGCGCGGATGTGGGGTAGTGATGTTGGGGCGTGTCAGGGGCGGGAATGCTGAGCGGGTCATGGCGGGTGGCCGGATGGGTTGTGGTGAGGTAGCGCGTAGCTCTTCTGAGAGGTGTCGTAACAGCGCACCATGTTTCGTGGGGCTGTATTATCCAGTATGGAATGCAGTAGGTGCGCGGCCATAATAGCTGTGTTGCTGCGCGACTGATCGGTACGGAGCTGTATACGGACGATGGCAATTTTTGGTCGGAGAAGAGAGCAGGTGTATCTTAACCTCTACCATATTCCCGCATGCTTGAAGTGGGGGGGAGCAGGTGGAGAATACAAAAAACGTGGCGTGGCAGAAGGTAGCACGTACCTCAACCGTCAGTCATGCGCTCTGGCCACGTGAGTGGCGGCGTTCTCCAGCGGTAGATGGGCGTGTGCAGCAGGAGATGCGTCGTTCTCTGGATACAGCACGTTCATCATGGTGGATGAGAGCGCTGTATATGTTGGAGCGGGCGCATTTTTTCTACATATGTGTTGTTGTTGCTCTAGGATTGGCGAGTATAACCACTCTGGTCGTGTTGCTCTATGGCTGGCCGGTTGATCTGGTATTTTTTTGCGTCAGTGGCGTTGCCGCCGCTACAGTATTTTTTTTGATGGTGCGTGAAGGACACGTCTCCGCGCCAAAGACATCGGTTGGAGCGATGCCTGATTTTGTACAAGCCACGCCGCGTATGGCGCTGGGGGCTGACCCTGAGACGCCCTTGCCCGCGATGCCGCTGGTGCGTGTGCTGGAGACGATAGATCTTTCAGCGTGTCCGGTAGAACATTTTCTAGAGGTACCCGATACAGTGGTGCCGCAGGAGGATGTGGGTGCTGTACCGCCGCCCCCATGACCTTCTGGTAATATGGTTGACCTGTAGAGGGCTGCCTATGTATGATACGGTGTGATATATCACCAATTTTGGCTAGTCAGAGCCGGAAAATGAGGAAGGCATACAGTGAGCGAGCAGCAAATTCAGAAAGTAAAGGTCAACAGGCTGGCGCACGTCGGGGTCTGGTCTGAGGATGTGGCCACCCAGGCGCGTTTCTATCGTCAGGTCATGGGGTTTGATGTACGCGCCGTCACCGATAGCTCCACTGGTCGGGCTATGATGGTAGAGGAGGCCAATGCCTTCCTCGCTCTCGGTGATGAACATCATAGCCTGGCCTTGTTTGAGGATGTTCGTCCGGGCAGCGGGAATGGACGCCGACCGATGCAGCGTACTCGCTTGCATCACCTGGCCTTTGAGGTCGATACCGATGCAGAACTGGCCGCGCTGGCGGCGCGCCTGCAAATGGCAAACATTACGCTCTCGCTTGAGCCGCGCGATGGCAACCCTGATATGGGTGACACGCTCTGGTTCAGCGATCCTGATGGCAATCGTGTGGAAATCTCGGTCACACCCGATAGTTTACAGCTTTATACTGCCGCGACCGGCCAGGGACGGGGACGCCGTCCGACCGGCCTTCAGCATATCGCGCTACAAACCGCACGTCTGGAGACAATGGTCGAGTTTTATACAGAAGCGCTGGGTTTCGATATCTCAGACTGGCTATTGCGTGAATGCGTCTGGCTGCGTTGCAATAGCGATCATCATACGCTGATATTGATGCAAGGCAACCAGGGCATTGACCACATCGGATTCGCGCTGCCGGATGGGACGGCGCTGCTGGCATGGGCTGATCACCTGAGCCGTCATCGGACGCCGTTGCTATGGGGGCCAGGCCGTCATGGCGCGGGCAATGATCTCTTCCTGCGCTTTGCCGACCCTGAAGGTATTCAGATTGAACTGTCGGCTGGGTTGCAGCAATATTTCGATCAGGATGTAACCTCGCCGCCACGTCTCTGGCATACGCGCGCGGCGGCTATGAATCTGTGGGGTGCTTTACCTGCGTGGCTACGCGAAGAGACAAAAGTTGGTTTATGAGGTAAAAAAGTCACGAGCTACAACGGCACTAACATCGTTGTAGCCCGTGAAATTTTTTTACCTCATAAACCAACAACAGGGTTTTTGATGACGCCGATGCCCTCGACCTCGGCCTCCATCACGTCGCCAGGTTTGAGAAATTCGGGTGGTTTGCGCGCGAAGCCGACCCCGCTGGGCGTACCGGTGGCGATGATGTCGCCCGCCTCCAGCGTCATGCCTGCCGAGAGGATGGAGATGATCTGACGCACTGAGAAGATCATCTGGCTGGTATTCGAGTCCTGCTTAGTCACGCCGTTGACGCGCAGTTGCAGGCGTAGATTTTGTGGGTCGTCAATCTCGTCGGCGGTGACGATCCATGGCCCCATTGGACAGTAGCCATCCAGGCTCTTGCCCTTGAAATATTGCTTGTGCTGACTTTGCAGGTCACGTGCAGTTACGTCGTTAATGACAGTATAGCCGAAAACATGTTTCAGGGCATCCTCTTCGCTGATATTTTTGCCGCCTTTGCCGAGAATGACACCCAGCTCAACCTCCCAATCGATCTCGCTGGAAACCTTTGGGTCAATAACGATCTCGCCATACGGGCCGTTCATGGTGGTCGTGGCCTTCGTGAAAAATATGGGGTATTCCGGTTCAGAGGCGCTGCGGTTGCGCAGGGCTGCCGTCTCCTGGGCATGTTCGCTATAATTGAGGCCCAGGCACATAATGTTGCGCACCGGACGCGGAATGGGCGAGGCCAGTTGTACCTCACTTAGGGGATGAACTGCGCCGATGGCGACAAAGGTTTTTACCTGGTTGAATGGGCGTCCGGCGGCTTTCGCCAGAATAGCTTGCAACCCTTGTTGGCCCTGCTCATAATTATTCAGCAGATCAAGCATCTGATCGGGAATGATGGCATTGATGGCGCGACCGGCCAGATCAACGTCTAGCACGGTATCGTTCTGCACCAGGCCCAGGTGTGGTTTGGGCAGGTCGCGTGTGGAAAAGCTGACAAACCTCATCAGAAGAACTCCTTTGTGGTTTTGCGGATCAGGTGTGCTACGTTGCAGGGCATCGATGAGCAATGCCCTGTTTTCTTTATTCTACAACATGGTTCGCATGGTTATAGAGGGCTGTGCGCATCACCTCGAACGGGGCCGGTTGGCCTGTCCAGAGTGTGAAGGAGAGCGCGCCCTGGTGCAGTAGCATGGAGAGGCCGTTGGCGGTGCGAAAGTTGAGGATGCGCGCCTGAAGCAGCAATTGCGTCTGCGAGGGATGGTAGATCATATCGTACACAAAGGTATCGGGATTAAAGCGGGCCAGCACATCGGCGGGCAGGGGGCTGGCATCTGTGTGCCTACCGGGTGAGGTAGCGTTGATAATGATCGATGAGCGATGCGGAATAAGGAAGTTGGGGTCGCTCAGGCTGAAGATGGGGCCACTATAGCTCTCTTGTAGTTCCGCCGCCAGTTGCTGGGCACGTTCCAGGTGACGGTTGACGATAATCAACTGTGAGATGTGGGCATCGACCAGCGCGAAGGCTGCTCCGCGCGCTGCTCCACCTGCTCCCAACAATACTCCTGTATAGCCTGAGAGCAGCACGTGCCCGTCTTCTTGCAGCGTGCCCAGGCCGTGTTCATGCAAGGCGAGCAGCAGTCCAGGGGCATCGGTATTGTAGCCCTGTAGGTAGCCCTGTCGATGCACAATTGTATTGACGGCCCCGATGCGTGTTGCCAGGGGATCAACCATGTCGAGCAGAGGTATCACGGCTGACTTATGTGGAATAGTGACATTAGCACCCAGGCAATCATCCTCGCACAGTGAGCGCACACGTTCGACAAGTTGTTCGGCTGGAGTATGCCAGAGGGCATAGTGAGCGGGAATGCCGAGGGCATCCAGAGCGGCTTGCTGGAAGTATGGCGAGTATGAATGTGCCACCGGGTCGCCGATCAGGCCCACGCGGAGGCGTCTTCCAGCATACCGGAGATGGACAAACTGCTCTGCCATAATGCAACCACTTCCATTTCTACAGCAGGTAGAAAACAATTATCGATTGTTACTATGCTTTTGCGAGTATCAAGCCATACAAGGCGTTGCCGTTAGCATAACCTATTCGCAAGCTTCTTGCAACACTTGTTGGCCCTGAGAACATGGCAACTGCGATGGGTGTCCTGCTAGTTCGTTGCTGGTGATGTGCGTATGGTACTATAAGATATAAGGTTGGGGCGGCGTGTTGCGCCTCGCTGTGGAGTGATGATGTATTTTTTCTAAGTGAAGAATGGAGATATGCCGTATGGCAGTTCAGCCACGTCTGGCCGCGACGGTAATGGTGCTGCGCAATGATAGCGCGGGCCAGGGAATAGAGGTCTTTATGGTACGCCGCGTTGTGCAGAGCGAGTTCATGCCGGATGTCTATGTCTTCCCCGGCGGCTCTGCCAGCGCCGATGATGTGCAGGCCGAGCAAACGGAGGGCATATGTGTCCCTGTAACATCCTCTGCTGCCGATCCTGAGGGCCGCACGCGCCTGGGCAGTGGAGTACGCGCCGCCGCGATCCGCGAACTGTTCGAGGAGGCCAATGTGCTGCTGGCCTATCACAACGGTGCCATGCTGGCGGTCAGCGCGCCCATGGTTGCGCGCTTCGCCCACTATCGTGAACTATTTAATACGCGCAAAGGCTCGCTGATTGAGATGGCACGCAATGAGCAACTGGTGCTGGCGACGGATCGCCTGGCCTATTGCGCGCACTGGATTACGCCGGAGATTATGCCCAAACGCTACGATACGCATTTCTTTCTGGCCGTCGCCCCTGCCGAGCAGGAGGCCATGTATGATCACCTGGAAACCAGCGATGGTATCTGGATTCAACCTGCTAGCGCATTGCAACGCTATGAGGCCGGAAAATTTCCTATAGCCTTCCCTACCTTTCATCAGTTGCGCGACCTGGCGCAATTTCAAAGCGTGGAGCAGGCACTACAAGTTGCCGAGACGCGCTATGTGCCCACGCGCCGTCCACTGGTGTCGCGCAAAGATGGTTCTATCTATGTCTCGCTGCCGGAAGAGCCGGAGCGACTCTGGAAGGCTCAATAGGGAGGTATCCATACATGGGTACCATGCCCATCATCACTCAATAGGGAGGGAGCAAGGTGACACGCGCATCAAATGCACCATATACCATTATTCTTGCGCCGAATCCATCGATCATGACCGGCCCCGGCACCAACACTATCGTCCTCGGTGGCGGCGAGGAGGGTGCTACCGTCATTGATCCCGCCGACGATAATCCTGCCCACCTGGAAGCGATTATTACGGAAGGCGCTAAGCGTGGAGATATCCGGCGTATCCTCATCACGCATGGCCATCCCGATCACATTGGCGGTGCTGAAGTGCTACGACATCGGCTCGGTGTGTTTATTTACGCCTTTAGCCGCGAAGGTGTGCCGATAGCGGATGAAGAGGTGCCGGACGGCATGATTTTTCCGGCAGGAGATGATACGTTGCGCGCAATCTACACGCCGGGTCATCGCTTCGATCACCTGAGCTACCTGCTGGAAAAGCGCGGCACGCTCTTTGCGGGCGATCTTATCTCCGGCATCAGCACCAATGTCATCGCGCCGCCGGAGGGGGACCTGCTCGATTATCTCAATTCGCTCAGACGCATCCAAAACGAGCGTCTCGTCGAGATCGTTCCAGCGCATGGGCCGACGATTGCTGATCCGCAAGGCAAAATAACGGAATATATCGAGCATCGCATGTTGCGTGAACGGCAGATTCTGGCTGTTTTGCAGAGCCAGGACGCGCCGGTAATGATTAGTGACATGGTGGCGCAAATCTATGTCGATGTAGACCCGCGCCTGCATCCTATCGCTGCCCACTCGGTCGAGGCCCACCTGCTGAAACTGGAACGCGAAGGGCGCGTGTACCGCATAGAAGAACGCTGGCAACTGCGCTCATAATTGACAGGGCGAGCGCGAGGCATTGCCTCTATAATGATAACGAGCGTGAGCCGCATCGTGTCATTGTAGAGGCGATGCCTCATGCCATTTCGCCCTGCCAATTACAAGGGCTGTGTGCTACAATGTTGTGGGCAATTAAGCCTATCAGAATTGAGGATCGAGCGTAAATGGACTATCTCAAGATCTACTACTATATGCGCCTTACCCGCGCTATGGAGGATCGCACGCGCACGCTCTTTTTGCAGGGGCGCATTGTGGGCGGCGTCTATACTGCGCAGGGACATGAGGCCACAACTGTCGGGGCAGCGATGATGCTCCGCGACGGCGACTGCATCGTTCCGCAGCATCGTGATCTGGGAATGCACCTTGTGCGCGGCACATCACCGCGAGCCGTGATGTGTCAGTGGTTAGCGCGCGGCAACTCACCAACACTGGGGCGCGATGGACAACTGCATATTGGCGACATGCATCACGGCATCGTGCCTATGATTAGTATGCTGGGCGACTCGCTGGCAGTAGCCTGCGGCGTCGCGCTGACGATGAAGATACGTAAACACCCGCATGTGGTACTGGCTTCGTGCGGTGATGGCGCAACCAGCACCGGCACATTCCACGAGGCTGTAAACTTCGCCGCCGTACAGAAACTTCCCCTGGTCGTACTGATCGAAAATAATGGCTACGCCTATTCAACACCCAACGAAAAGGAGTTCGCTGTTCATAGCCTTTCTGAGCGTGCTCTAGCCTATGGCATTCCCGGCGAAAGCGTGGACGGCAACGATGTGCTGGCCGTCACCGCTGCTGTCGAGCGTGCGCTGGCCCATGCACGCGATGGCAACGGGCCGGCGCTCATCGAGTGCAGAACCTTTCGTGTACGTGGCCATTCCGAGGCCGATAAGGCGGATTACGTGCCGCCGGAACTGCGTGCAGAATGGCTAGCGAAAGACCCTATTCGTCGCTTTGAGCAGTATCTTATACAGCACCATCTTTTGTCAGAGGCCACAAAAGCCGAGATCGAGGCCGAGATCAAAGCCACCGTTGACGATGCGGTAAGCTACGCGGAGCAGAGTCCCTCACCCGACCCGGCCACTGTGGCAGATTATATCTTCGCGCCCGATGGCCCCGTCGCCATTATCGGTGAGGGCCAGGCACAGAACCCACGTTACGTGAACGCACTGGACACCCGAACAGGCAGGCCGTTCAGCACTGTGCAACCGGTAAAGGAGGTCGTGGGGAAACGATGAACGAGAAAAAAGTTACTTATCTGGAGGCGATCAGCCAGGCTATCCGCGAGGAGATGCGCCGCGACGAATCCGTCTTCCTGCTCGGTGAAGATGTCGGTACCTATGGCGGCGCTTTCAAGATCAGCGCAGGTTTTCTGGAGGAGTTCGGCCCGGAGCGCGTGATCGATACGCCGATGGCCGAGGCCGCTATCATCGGCTCAGCCGTTGGCGCGGCTCTCATGGGTATGCGCCCGATAGCCGAGATGCAGTACATCGACTTCATCACCTGCGGTTTTGACCAGATTATCAACATGGCCAGCAAGATGTACTGGCGTGTCGGCATGCCCGTTCCTATCGTGATTCGTGGCCCGGCGGGCGGTGGCACGAAGGGTGGCCCGTTCCATTCCAGCAGCCCCGAAGCCTGGTTCTTCCATACCCCCGGCATCAAAGTCGTCGCACCTTCCACCGCTTACGACGCCAAAGGTATGCTTAAAGCGGCCATCCGCGATAATAATCCTGTTCTCTACCTGGAACATAAACTGCTCTACCGTATGCCGGAACTGCGCGAGGAACTGCCGGAGGAAGATTTCGTTGTGCCTCTGGGCAAGGCTATCGTGCGCCGCCAGGGCGAGGATATGACCATGCTCACCTACGGCGCGATGGTCTATCAATGCCTCAAGGCCGCGCAAATCTTAGAGGAAGAGGATGACCTGGAGGCTGAGATTGTAGACCTGCGCAGCCTCACGCCGCTGGATCGCGAAGTCATCACCGAGTCTGTCAAACATACCAATAAGGTGCTGATCGTTCACGAGGATACATTGACCGGCGGCATTGGCGCAGAACTGGCTGCGATTCTGGCCGAAGACCTGTTTGAGTACCTGGATGGGCCGATTACGCGCGTCGCGGCTCCTGATGCGCCGTTCCCCTACGCGCCCGCCCTGGAGGCTGCATACCTACCTAATACCGAAAAAATTCTCGCTGCAGCCCGTCGGCTCGCGGCTTACTAAGCGTATTGAATTATTATTCCCGTAGGAACGTGATTGATCGCGTCCGAACCAGTGGCATGTGTCGCAGACGTGGGGCAGCGCCGTCCATCGTCATGCTAACTCACATTCATGACGGAGGTTACAGGTGGAATGTGGTCAATCAGGGCGTGATCAATCACGTTCCTACGGTGGTAGAGTACGAAGAGGTACATAAATATATGTCAACAGCAGTAAAAATGCCGCGCCTGGGTGAGTCGGTTGCCGAGGGCACGATTGGCTCGTGGCTCAAACAGGAGGGCGATTACGTCGAGCGAGACGAGTCATTAGCCGAAATTATTACCGATAAGATCAACGCGGAATTGCCCTCACCGGTGGCGGGTCGCCTCGTCAAAATCCTGGTCAAAGCTGATGAGACGGTGCCGGTGGGTACCGATATCGCCGTGATCGAGGAGAGCGCAGATGTCGGCGCGCCTCAGCCTCAACCAGTCACCAGCACGCCCGTATCTGCCACAGCGACCAGTAACACCGCCTCTGCCATGCAGAATAGTTCCGGCACTGAGCATATTGTCGCGCAGGGCCATCCAGATGGGCACAATGCCCGTCGTATCCATGAAGCGGGTGAAGAGGAACGTCAGCGCATTTCACCCCTGGCCCGTCGCCTGGCCCGTGAGCATAATATCGACCTCAACCAGATTAGCGGTACTGGCATCGGTGGGCGTGTGCGCAAAGAGGATATCATGGCCTATCTGGAACAGCGCACCAGCGCGCCGACTGCCGCACCGGCTCAATCTGCTCAAGCCAGGCCACAACCCTCTGTTGTTGCATCGATGCCTTCTATGCAACCGATCACTACCAGCGAGCCAGTTGAAGTGGGAGCCGACGAGGAGGTCATCATTCCCAGCCGTATGCGTCTGGCTATTGCCGAGCATATGGTGCGCAGCAAACGCACCTCGCCGCATGCCACCACTGTAGTCGAGGTCGATATGACCAACATTGCCAAATGGCTGGAGCGCAATAAGGAAGAGTTCAAGCGGCGAGAGGGTTATGGCATCAGTTACGTGCCTTTTGTTATGAAGGCTGTGTGCGAGGGGATTCGCAAGTTCCCCTTGATGAATTCCTCGTGGACGGAGGATAATAAGATCATTGTCAAGAAGCGCATCAACCTGGGCATCGCCGTCGCCACCGATGCCGGTCTGCTTGTGCCAACTGTCTACGATGCCGATCAGTACACGCTGGCCGGTCTGGCCAGGCAGGTCAGTCAGTTAGCGCAGCGTGCCCGCAGCAACAAGCTGACCGTGCAGGATATGCAGGGTAGCACGTTTGTTGTGAACAATCCGGGTGTCTTTGGTACAATTATATCGGTACCCATTATTAATCAGCCCCATGCTGGCATCTTGAGCATGGACGCTGTGGTCAAGCGGCCCGTTGTGACGGAGGATGACGCCATTGCCATCAGGTACATGATGTACCTCTGTCTCTCCTTCGATCACCGTATCCTGGACGGGGCGGGAGCCGCTGGCTTCTTGCAGGTCGTTCGCACCAAATTGCAGAGCTACGGGCGAGAGATAGACGTGTATTAAAATTTGTTTGCTCGTAGGGGCGTGATGAAGGATTTTTACACCTGGTATCGGTCATGGATGCGTAGGGGCGTCATTCATGAGGCCCTGCCAGAGCCTGGAACCATTCCCAGGGCATGAAGAAGGAATGGCACAGCCGGCATCGGTCATGGAAGAGGCCGTAGGGGCGTCATTCATGACGCCCTACCAGAGCCTGGAACCATTGCCAGGGCGTGAAGAAGGAATGGCACATTCGGCATCGGTCACGGATGCGTAGGGGCGTCATTCATGACGCCCTACCAGGGCCTGGAACCATTCCCAGGGCATGAAGAAGGAATGGCACATCTGGTATCGGTCACGGATGCGTAGGGGCGTCATTCATGACGCCCTACCAGGGCCTGGAACCATTCCCAGGGCGTGAAGAAGGAATGGCACATCCGGTATCAGTCATGGATGTGTAGGGGCGTCATTCATGACGCCCTACCAGGGCCTGGAACCATTCCCAGGGCATGAAGAAGGAATGGCACATCCGGCATCGATCATGGAAGAGGCCGTAGGGGCGTCATTCATGAGGCCCTGCCAGGGCCTGGAACCATTGCCAGGGCGTGAAGAAGGAATGGCACATCCGGCATCGGTCATGGAAGAGGTCGTAGGGGCGTCATTCATGACGCCCTACCAGGGCTTGGAACCATTCCCAGGGCATGAAGAAGGAATGGCACATCTGGTATCGGTCACGGATGCGTAGGGGCGTCATTCATGACGCCCTACCAGGGCCTGGAACCATTCCCAGGGCGTCCAGGGCCTGGAACCATTCCCAGGGCGTCCAGGGCCTGGAACCATTCCCAGGGCGTGATGAATCACGCCCCTACGAGGGAAGACGTAGCATATTACAAAAGGAAACAAGCAATGGCGACTATTATCCCAGAACGTCGGCCAGAGTGGCTCAAAGTACGCGCGCCACAGGGCGAAAATTATCGCGCCCTCAAAAATCTTATGCGTACTCAGTCGCTACATACTGTCTGTGAGGAGGCGCGCTGCCCCAATATTGGCGAATGTTGGGGACATAAGACCGCGACCTTTATGATCCTGGGCAGTGTCTGCACGCGGAGTTGTGGCTTCTGCGCCGTCGCCACCGGGCGTCCTGGCGGACTCGATTGGGAGGAGCCGAAGCGGGTGGCGGAAGCGGTGCGCGAGATGGGCCTGCGGCACGCCGTCGTCACCTCGGTCAATCGTGATGAACTCAAGGATGGCGGTGCTGCGGTCTTTGCCGCCACCATCCGCTGGATCCGCCGCCTTAATCCCGACTGTAAAGTGGAGGTGCTTACGCCCGATTTTAAGGGTGTCTACGAGGCCCTCAAAGTCGTGATGGACGCGAAGCCGGATGTCTACAACCATAATGTGGAGACCGTCCCCCGGCTCTATAAGCGCGTGCGTCCGCAGGCCATCTATCAGCGCTCGCTGCAAGTTCTCAAGTGGGCTAAAGAGATGTATCCGGCTGCTCCTACTAAATCGGGCTTCATGCTCGGCCTGGGCGAAACCTGGGACGAGATCATTGAGGTCATGCACGACCTGCGCGCGCATGATGTCGATATTCTCACGATTGGCCAGTATCTGCGTCCGTCTTTTCAGCACCTGCCCATTCAGCGCTATGTGCCGCTGGAAGAGTTTGCAGCGCTGAAGGCTGAGGGCCAGAAGATGGGCTTCAAACACGTGGAGTCGGGGCCGTTTGTGCGTAGCTCCTATCACGCCCACGAACAGGCCGATGGCGCTACCAGAGCCACGCAGGCATAGAAAGGGCTGGAGAGGGTGAAAGCACGTATTCATGACCTGGAACTGGCCTATGATGATCACGGCATGGGGCAACCCCTCATCTTCCTGCATGCCTTCCCGCTCAATCGCAACATGTGGGATTACCAGGTGCGAACGCTGCTCGCCGAGCAGCGTTTTCGCCTGGTGGCGCTGGACTGGCGCGGTTTTGGAGGCAGCGATATCAGGGCAGAGGTCTCGACGATGGAGGACTTTGCCGATGATGTCGCCGGGTTGATGGATCATCTCGGTATGCAGCAGGCCGTCCTCTGTGGCCTGTCGATGGGGGGCTATGCGACCTTCGCCTTTCTACGCAAGTATCCGCAGCGCGTTCGGGCGCTGATCCTGTGCGATACGAAGCCAGAGGCCGATAGCGCTGAGGTGAAGGCGAACCGTGAGCAACTCGCTCAGCTTGTGCTGTCGCAAGGTACAGATGTTATTGCCGACCAGCAAATTCCCCGCTTGCTCGCACCCCTTACTCGTCAGAATCGGCCAGAGGTTGAGTTGCAGGTGAGGCACATGATTCATACCGCGCTTCCACAAGGCATCGCAGCAGCCTCACGCGGTATGGCCCTGCGCCCCGACTCTACCGACCTGCTAGCGACCATCCACTGTCCGGCCCTGGTTATCGTGGGCGAACACGACATCATCACTCCGCCGATGCACAGCCGGGCCTACGCAGCCCAGATCGCCAACGCACAATTCGCCGTCATTCCGCACGCGGGCCATCTTTCTAATCTTGAGCAACCAGAAGTGTTCACCAGCGTAATCCAGAATTTCTTGTACAGCCTGTAGGGACGGGATTTATCCCGCCCCTATAGGACGGAAGATTATAAGAAAGTACGGGCATGACGCAGATACCATATGAGCAGGACGTGCAGCAATCGATAGTGTTGATCGTTGATGACAACCCGGCCATCCGCGATATGGTCTCCTGGGCCTTAGAACTGGACGGGTTTGAGTCGGCGGAAGCTGCTGAGGGCCAGGAGGCGCTGGACTGGATCAGCAATGCAGCCCGCGAGGGCCGCTATCCCGCCGCTATTTTACTGGACCTGGCGATGCCCGGCATGGATGGTAGCACCTTTCTCACCCGTCTACGCGAGCATTGGACGGCTCCTTATCCCTTGCCTGCCGTCATCGTCATCACTGCCCGCGCTGGTAAACAGAATGCTAGCAGTCTGGGGGTCGATCAGATCATCGTCAAGCCTTTTCACATGCGCGACCTGCTCGACGCAGTACGCCGCTTCATCGGAGAATCCGCAAGGATGGGCGATACTGGGGAACAAAACAGGTCGGCGTAGAGACGGGGTAAACCGCCCCTATTGCCATCCGATGGCATCGACATAGACGCTCGTACTGATGCCACTGCCGGTACTATTGTTGAACTGGATGCCCAGTTGACGCGGAGTCACATTCGGCGGCACCACGCAGGTCAGATGCGTCCAGACGCCCGCCTGCAAGGTCACAAGTGTGTCAGAAGCCCAATGATACTGCTGATCTACGACGAACAGTTTTGCTGTCAGGCTCACCGAGTTGCTGGGCATGTATACATAAGCGCTGATCGTCTGACCGGGTTGCGGCGGTGATAGTAACGTATCCGTGTTTACCGCGATATAAGGGAAATCACTGCCACTGATGTTGCTCAGCGTCACCATCAATGAGTGCGAGCCGTTCAGCGCCACATCGGTGCTGTTTTGCAGGTTGGTGATGCCTTGCCCATTCTCCGTCCAACCATCCAATCCGCCATCCTCGAATGAGAAGGCCAGCGGTCCGTTGAAGGTGACAGCCGCCGTTGCCGTTGGCGTGAGCGACGCAACGCCGGTGACCGGCGCGGGCTGCTGGTGTTGTACAATCATCTGCGTATACTGCGCCTGGAAGATTTCTCCTTGCATGGTCATCTGATTGCCCGGTGTGATCAAGGGGATCGCTGTGTTGGTACATGAATATTGCATGGATGCAAATACGCGATTCGCTGCCAGTGTCTGTAGTGCCTGCGTTGTCCAGGTTTTAAGGAAGTTCGGATCGTTATTTTTGCCGTCATTGGCATAGGCGTCGGGCGCGTAATTCCACTCGGTAATCATAATGGGCAGTAGCGTTTTGACTGTAGCCTGCATGATAGCGCGTGCATCAGCAATATGCGTCGTCCAGTTAGCAATATGAGCTATACAAACACTGGCCGCATCTGCTGCGTCGCAGGTATATTCGTGCCAGCTAATGGCATCAGGCAGCGGCTGCGCGTGCTGTAAGAAGTAGTTGAGATAGTCGTGATTATACTGGTAGTTCACCGGGCCAATAAATTTACCATTCAATGCCACTTTTTTCAACTGCGGCACGATAGTATTCCAGGCTGAGGTATAGCCGGAGACCGGCATACCATGCAGGTCATCCTCGTTGCCAAATTCGTAGTAGACGGGACTATTGCCAAAGACCTGGTTCATGGCCTGGATGATGTTTGTATCGAAGCTTAGCGCGTTGGCGAAACGTGATCCCGGCAGCACCAGCAGCGGTACCTCGCCAAGACTCTTAATGACCTGGGCCGCCTGTACCTCTGTCGCCGTACTCAGGTTCTCGCGCACCGGCATCCTCATCATCGTCATATGCATCTGCTGCAAAAGCGCGCGCGTCTCTGCCGAATTCAATACCTGATCGTGTATGTCAAACAGGCTCATATTGGTGCCGAAAATATATGGCGAAACCGGCTCAATCGTTGGCGTTGGTGTTGGCCCAGGTGTCGGGTCGGTCACCTGGCGCGGCACCGTTACGACACTCCCCTTTGGTGATGTCTTCACGAAATGTTTATCCAGCAGATACGCTGTTGTGCCAATACCCACGCCTGCCACCAGTATTGCCAGTGCCAGCGAGAGTAAACGCATCCATAACGACAACCCTTGTATACGTTTCAGGAGCTTGGACGGGAAAGGCATAATGACTATGGCTCCTTTTCATCTTAATTTAATCATTAATATATTCATGACTCTACTATTTTCTATATATTGATGATAGTGAATATATCATGTCTTGATGAATAGAACCATCTCAACTGATGAGAATAGTACTTTTGACCCATCACAGAGCAGGTGCAAAGTCTGATACTCATGGGACGGAAGCAAAGCATCCGCGAGGGGATGCTGCTACTGTGATATGATGTTGTTTTTACCCGTTATCATAGTAGGAGCATCCTCTTTCGGATACCCGGTGCCTTGCCGCGCTCGACGCAGACGCGGGAGAGCGGACGGGCGTAGCCCCAGCAAGGGTACCAACCAGAGCCATGCACCTGCCAGGTCGCCCCACGTGAAATGTTTCAGTCCGGCAACAAAGTTCATAGCGGGTGCAAACGACACAAAGCAATACACACAGAGGGAGCTAAATGAAAGGAGCCGTACTGTCAGCGGCAGGCGGAACAGGCGTGCCAGAGGGCCATGTTCAACGGAACCGGCCTCAATTAGCGCGTACAGGCCCAGGAAGGTCACGATGTACCAGGGCCAGAACCAGGGACTACCCAGCGCGCAATAGAACAACCAGACCAGGGCCATCCAGCGTAGCAGCGCCGGAAACAGTATCTGGCGTTGCCATGTCTTAAGGGCCAGGAACAGCAGAGCAAGATAGCCCAGCCCCAGGAGCGCCATGCTAACACTATGCGCTATATGCTCAATGGGTGAGGCGGCGCTGACTGCTTGAGGTAGTACGCTGCTTCCCGTCAGCGCGGCGATAAGATAAACGAACACCGCGTAGGGTGAATTGATGGCGTGGAAGGCTCCTGGATTGATGGAGAGTACATCCAGGATTTTGCCACCGTCCCAGAAAGGCACGTAGAGCAGTAGCAGTGTGCCCCCGTAGGCCAGCAATGCCAGGCTGATGTGTGTCCAGCGTTGCATATACCGCAAAAAGAGAAAGAGCAAAAGACCAGGTATAAAGAATATTAGAGTGATCTTAATGCTGCTTGCCAGTGCCAGCATAAAAGCGGACAATGCTGTAGAAAGGATAGGATAGCGCATATGGGGTAGCAGCAACCAGACTGACAGCAGGACAAAGAACAGCATGGTGATGTCCACGTGGGCATTGACAGCCGCCTCAAACAGCAAAAAAGGATTCCAGGCAAAGGCCAGCGTGGCTCGTATGCGCTGCTGTTGCGAGCTGGCACTATACGGTGTCGTTCTCTGCATATAACCACTTATCGACCAGATCAACTGAACCGAGCCGAGATGCATTGCCAGCGAGAACAGGCGCAGCATCAGTACCATAGAGGCCACGTGGGTAAAACCCATGTGGAGTGTTATTTCCAGCAAGATGCCGCAGAGCCAGACCCAGACGGGGCCATAGATGGAAGGCTGATGCACCCAGTAAATATATCGGTAGATGATATCGTGTGGAATAGCTGTTGGCGGTAGGACCAGAGGATTAAAATGATAAACAAACAGCATGCGCGCATAAGCAATATATGAAAACAGGTCTTGTGAGGTTGCGACCGGAATCAGTATATAGAGCAGGCCGAGCAGTAGAGTTGAAAGGATGATGCCACGTTGCGACAAATAGCGTGGCAGATAGCGTACAGCCAGCAGGTAGCCTGTAAACAAGAAGCAGAAGCCAGGCAACAGCAGGCCCGTCTCCAGCCAGGGAATCGTCATCGATGAAGGTCGCACACGATGCACACCGGGTAACACAGAGAGGGTAGGCAAGCCTGGAAACAGCAGATGAGCAGGCAACAACAGCCAGTTACGCCAGGGCACCGTTAACAGGGCATTATAGAACCAGAGATCGCGTAGGGGTAGCACAGCGTCCAGGTAGAAGAGCGCGCTTCCCGACAGCAGCAGGCATAAAAAGAGTAAGAGATAGCCTGAGCGGTAATTTGGCTTAGCAGTAAGTTGAACAGCATTGAGGTGGGGCAGTGTTTGTGTATCCATTAGTGTCTAATCTTTTCTAATCTCTGCAATAAAGTTGTTTATATCAGCTTTCATATTTTAAAAAGCCCTATAATAAAATGCAACTATTATACCTATTTAGGGTAACGCAAAAATTCACAGCAAACAAGCAGAAGCTTACTCCGCCGCAGGGTATCCCTCACAGGTACCCTGCGGCACGTGATTTCTTGGAAAAATCTGGAAGCCCTCTTGAGAGTTCCTTGAGATTTCTCAGTTACAATACACGTATCAGATGAGAAATAGATGAGAAATGCAATAAAGCATCCGATTTTGTGGGAGAAATAGCGAACTATGGATACGAATGTTTATGATGAACCAACTTTGCCCTGGCCAGGCGACCAGTCTTCGTCAGGGCAGCAGCAGCAGCCCGCAGTTCAGTCTACCGTGCCGCTATCAGCAGTGAGTGGGCAGAGCGCAACGTCTGCTAACGCGCCTGCTCCGACCACACCACCCAAAAAACCGCTTTCGCGCCGCAAACTTCTGGGTGCAGTCGCGCTTGGCGCGGGTGCGGCAGCTGTTGGCGGCGTTGGTCTGGCCGAAGCATGGCAGCACGGGCTATTCACTACGATTACGCATGGCCCTATTGCCAGCAATATGCAGATCGGGCATCTCTTGCGTAAGGCAGGCTTCGGTGCTTCAGCGCAGGATATGGCGCTCTATCAGAGTCTCGGCTTTGAGGGGGCGGTCAATCGCCTACTTAACTACCAGCAGGTGAATGATGACGAGACGGAGAACCGCCTGAGCGCGCTCAATTTGCAATTAAGCGGTCGCGGCCCCGCTATTGCCGATATTCAGCGCTGGTGGCTCCTGCGCATGGCCTGGACGCAACGTCCTTTGCTGGAAAAAATGACCCTCTTCTGGCATGGCGTGCTGACCAGCAGCTTCACCAAAGCGGGGGGCATCTATGCCGCCGAGCGCATGCTGAACCAGAACCAGTTTTTACGTGCACACGCCTTCGACACCTTTGATAACATTCTACTCGGCATCACCGCCGACCCGGCTATGCTCTTCTATCTGGACTTGACCAAAAGCCATAAAAACGCTCCCAATGAGAACTACGCGCGCGAACTCATGGAACTCTTCACGGTAGGCGTCGCTAACTATACGCAGCAAGATGTCTTCGGGGCCGCTGCTGCTCTCACCGGATGGCACATTACTGGCCCCACCACCTCGCGCTACTTCCCCAGAGATCACAACGATCTGGTGAAAAACTTTATGGGGCAGCGCGGCAACTTTGACTACAAAGATATTATTCGCATCCTCACCAATCATCCAGCCGCACCCTGGTTCATCACACGCAAACTCTTTACCTTCTTTGTCTATGAGAATCCCAGCAATGATGATCTCAGCCCGCTGGTGGATGTCTACGTCAAAAGCGGTCACAACATGGGTGACGTTATGCGCGCGCTGCTCCTCTCACCGCAATTCTCATCTGCTAAAGCCTATCGCAGTCGGCTCAAATCTCCTGTAGAGTTCGTCGTGGGGGCCTATCGCGCCCTCAATATCCAGGGCAACGGACAGGGCCTGCCTGCCATGACCACTGTGCTAGGGCAGCAGGTCTTCAATCCACCCAATGTCGCCGGTTGGCCCGGCGATAAGGTCAGCGCCTACTGGCTCAATAGCGGCACCTGGATGAACCGCCTGAACTATATCGATCTGCTGCTTGTCAATCGCAACCAGAAAGCTGGCGTTCAGCCGCCAGATTTTCAAGCCATCGTTGATGCCAACAAGATCGCTTCACCTGAGCAGTTTGTAGACTACTATGCCTCATTCTTGCTCGACGGCAATATCACCACGCAGACCCGCGACCAGCTTGTGAGCTATTTTACCAGCAATAGCAGTGGTCGCCCGTATCCGACCATCACGCTGACGAACGGCAAGAGCTATCCGCTCAGCAATGTACGCGGCACCCTCTACCTGATGATGGGCGCGCCTGAATATCAATTGAATTAGTCAATAGACAGAACATAAAGGAGACTATCCATGAAGTTGACGCGAAGAGCCATGATTAAAGATGGCCTGCTGGTCGTCTCAGCCGGTATGGTCATGCCCGCCATTTTCAGTCGCGGCATCGCCTCAGCCCACACGCTGGCGCTGCAAGGCTCGACTATCGCGCAGAGTGCCACCGATCATACCTTGATTATCGTGCAGATGGCTGGTGGCAACGACGGTTTGAATACCGTTGTCCCCTACACTGACTCTACCTATAAGAAGCTGCGTCCGACGCTGGCGATTCCAGAGACGCAGGTCCTGCCGCTCGAATCGGGTCTCGGCCTGCATCCCAATCTGGCTCCGCTTAAGCAGTTGTGGGACGCGGGCCATCTAGCCATCGTTGAAGGCGTCGGCTACCCTAATCCAAGCCTCTCGCATTTCCAGGCCATGGACATCTGGCAGACCCTCGACTTGAGCGGCAACGGCACCACAGGCTGGTTGAGCAAGCTCGTTGCTGGCATGGTCGATCAGGATGGTCATCCCTTCCAGGTCATGGACATTGGCACACAGACGGCGCAGGCCCTCTCATCAATCAGCAAACCTGTGCCAACCATCGCCAATGTGCAAAGCTATCGCGTTTATCCCGATCCACTGGATAAAGATGATGGCAATGCCCGCATGCGCGCGCTGTTCAACCTGTATCACGGCTATCCCAGTACTGCCCCCTACGCCGCGCTATTGGAGACGACGGCCCTCAATGCCCAGGATGGCTCAAACCGTCTGCACCAGGCTGTTGCACAGTATCATTCGACCGTGCAGTATCCCACCGATTCCTTTTCCGCCGGTCTCAAAATTCTGGCCCAGGCCATTATTGAGGGACTCGGCTTACGTATCGGCTACGTGACGCTCGGTGGTTTCGATACGCACGCTAACGAGAAAACTACTCACGATACGCTGATGAAGACCCTGGCCGATGGTCTCTATGCCTTCTATACCGATCTCGCACAGCACAACAAAGCCGATAATGTCGTCGTCATGACCTGGTCGGAGTTCGGACGCCGCGTAGAGGAGAACGGCAGCCAGGGCACCGATCACGGCACCGCCGCTCCCATGTTCATCCTGGGCAATCCAGTTAATCGCGGCATCTACGGTGAGCCATCCAGCCTGACCAACCTGGATAGCTATGGCAATCTGAAATACACCACCGACTTCCGCTCGGTCTATGCCACTGTACTGGATCGCTGGCTCGGTGCTTCCTCTCAGGACGTACTCGGCGGCAACTTCGGCGACCAGAACTTCTTACCCAAACCGTGATGCTCAATAATTCCATAACCGATTAAGCCCTTGACAACCCATCGCATACTCGCTAGACTACAGTTAATCACAACTCACGTACATGTGACGGTGAGCAGGAGGAGTACGCGCGTCCTACTGACAGAGAGGGTCGGCCATCGGCTGTAAGCCGACTCAGGATGCGACACGCGGAAGGTCGCCTGCGAGTCTGAAAAGGAACCGTGTCGGCATCGGCGCGGCAATTTTCACGGGTGGCCCGTTAGCGCCAGGAATGAGAATCAACGCCGTTGTGTTTTTGTATGATGAGCAGGATAAACGGGATAATGGTGGGGCGTTGATTGAAACAAGGTGGTACCACGAGTCCCTTTCTCGTCCTTGACGGGAAGGGCTTTTTTTATGCATAGGAGTACGCAATGATAGAACAACAAAAGAACAGCGAAAACATTGCCGCCTCGTTACCCAAAGCCTATGTGCCACAGGCGGTTGAGGGCAAGTGGTATCGCTTTTGGGAAGAGAATGGCTACTTCAAGCCCAATCCCAAAGCGCGTACCGGCAAAACATTTGTGATTAGCATGCCGCCGCCCAACGTGACGGGCGCGCTACACCTGGGCCACGCCATCACAGCCACCATCGAAGATATCTTGATTCGCTATCATCGCATGATCGGCGATGACACGCTATGGGTGCCCGGCGAGGATCACGCTGGCATCGCCACGCAAACGGTGGTGGAGCGCTTGCTTGCCAAAGAGGGCACCGACCGCCACCAGTTGGGCCGCGAGAAGTTTTTAGAGCGCGTCTGGCAATGGGTCGATCAGTATAAGAGCCGCATTCAGGATCAGCACCGCCGCCTGGGCGCATCTTGCGATTGGTCGCGTGAACGCTTCACGCTGGATGAAGGTCTCTCGAAAGCCGTGCGCGAGGTCTTTGTGCGTCTGTACGAGGAGGGCCTGATCTATCGCGGCGAACGCATCATCAACTGGTGCCCGCGTTGCATGAGCGCGCTTTCTGACCTTGAGGTGAACCATGTCGATACGCAGGGTACCCTGACCTATGTGCGCTATCCCCTCGTGCCGCTCCCCGATCAGGAGAACGCGCCCACCGAGTATATCAGTGTGGCAACTACGCGCCCGGAGACGATCCTGGGTGATACCGCCGTAGCCGTCAATCCCAAAGACCCGCGCTACAAAAAGCTCGTGGGCCGCAAGGCGCTGTTGCCCATCATGAACCGCGAGATACCGATCATCGCCGATGACGTGGTGGAGTCCTCGTTTGGCACCGGAGCGGTCAAGGTCACGCCCGCTCATGATCCGACCGACTTTGAGATCGGCAATCGCCACAATCTGCCGCGCGTCCAGGTCATTGGCTTCGATGGCAAGATGACGGCTGAGGCCGGTCACTACGCCGGACTCGACCGCTACGAGGCGCGTAAGAAGATCGTGGAGGAGTTGCAGCAGCTTGGGCTGGTGGTCAAGATTGAGGATTACATGGTGCCGCTCGGTCGCTGTCAGCGTTGCGATACGGTCGTTGAGCCGTTGATCTCCAAACAGTGGTTTGTGAAGATGACGCCCCTGGCGACACCGGCCATTGGCGCAGTCAAATATGGCCTGCTCAAGATTGTGCCGGAGCGTTTCAACAAAACCTACATGGACTGGCTGGAGAATATTCATGACTGGTGTATCTCACGTCAACTCTGGTGGGGTCATCGCATCCCCGTCTGGTACTGCGACGACTGCGGCGAGATGATCGTCAGCCGCGAGGACGTGACGGTCTGCCCCAGGTGTGAGGGAAGCAATCTGCACCAGGACGAGGACGTGCTGGATACCTGGTTTAGCTCATGGCTCTGGCCTTTCAGCACGCTCGGCTGGCCCAACGACACGCCCGATCTGCGGCGCTACTACCCGACCTCGGTGATGGAGACGGGCTACGACATCATCTTCTTCTGGGTGGCGCGTATGGTGATGTCCGGTATCCACTTTCTGGGCACTATTCCGTTCCATACCATCTACCTACATGGTCTGGTGCGCGACGCAAAGGGCGAGAAGATGAGCAAATCCAAGAACAACGTCATCGATCCCATCGAGGTCATGGACGAGTTCGGCACCGACGCGCTGCGCTTCACGCTGGCAACCAGTAGCACACCCGGCAACGACATGAAGCTGGTGCCGGAACGCATCATCGGTAATCGCAATTTCGCCAATAAGATATGGAACGCTTCGCGCTTCGTGATGATGACTACCGCTGACGTCACTGGCGGCGTGCCGGAGATTAGCGCCGTCTATCCACGCACACTAGCCGACCGTTGGATACTCAGCAGACTGGCACGTTTGACGCAGAACGTGACGCGCCTGATCGAAGATTTCCAGCTTGGCGAAGCCGGTCGCCAGATCAACGAGTTCTTCTGGTCAGACTATTGCGACTGGTACGTGGAGATCGCTAAGGTGCAGATGCAGGGCGATGAAGAGCTACGCCACAGCACTACCGCTATTCTGCGCGCCGTGCTGGATCAAAGTCTGCGCCTGCTGCATCCCTACATGCCCTTCGTTACCGAAGAGGTGTGGCAACACCTGTACAGTATCAGTGTGCCGGACAAAGCGCAGTGGCCCGCACCTGCCCTCATCGTGGCAGACTGGCCCACTGCCAATACCGAGGCGCTGGACGACGACGCAGAACGGCGCTTTGGCCTGCTGCAAGAGGTCATCACGCGCATCCGCGACGCACGCAACCAGATGAATGTCGATCCCGCCCGCCGTATCCCGGTAATAATGACCGTCGGCGACGACCTGAGCATGTTCGAGGCCCAGGCCCCCCTGATCGAGTTCCTGGCGCGCACCGAGAAGCCGCAGTTCTATGTCGAGCTTGAGCGTAAGCCGGAACAGGCCATGAGCCTGCTGGCGGGGAGTATTGAAATCTACCTGCCCCTGGCCGGTATGCTCGACATCGCCAAAGAGCTTGAGCGCATGGACAAAGAGATCGCTCAGGCCCGTCAAGAGATGGCCCGCCTGCAAAGCAAGCTTGCCAATGAAAACTTCGTGACCAAAGCCAAACCCGAAGTCGTCGAGAAGGAGCGCGAAAAGTTGGCCGCGCAAGAGGAGCGCGTCAATAAGCTGCTGGCAAGGAAAGCGGAACTGGTGGGGTAATGAGCTTAATGCCGTGTGCCTGATACCCCTTATGCGTATCAGACACACGGATCCCACGCATCCCGCATCAGGCCAAAAACGGAAAGCATCGTCAAGTAAAGCACTATGTTTTTAAAACCACTTTTCTCTCATTAGCCATGATCTCCTGCCGCAAACGGTGGATGCGCTGGCGGTAGGCGTCTTCGGGCTGGCGATAGCCCAGTTTGGGCTTGTCGCCCATGCTGACGTGCCACTTGCGAAAGGCCAGGCCGATCTCGGTCTGGTACAGTTCTTTGACAAGCCGCCACTGTTTGAAGCCGTATTGCCGTAAGATGTGCCGTTCCTGGCGTGTGCGTTGAAACGAGTTTTGTAGCAGAGCATATTCGTTGACGCGCACAATGCCGCGACTCACCTCGTCGGCCAGAAATTCGCGGATCACGGCGGCCTCGTGTGCAAGCGCCTTAATAAGAATGTAGAGAATGACGATCTGTGCGATAAAGGGTGGAATGTAGTCGCCGATGATGGCCAGCAAGGCAATATTGGTGTTATTGGGTGAGGCCAGGGCAATCGCGGCGGCGTAGAAATCGACGGCATCGAAGACCGTGTGCAGGCTGACGGAGGCGAAATAGCCGAGTAAAGGAATGACGATCTGTCGCCAGCGTATGCGGGTGTGGCGCACATAGCCCAGCGCCGCGCCGAAGCAGATGGTAAAGGTGGAGTGCGAGAGCCAGCCCAGGATGACGCGGCCTACGATGAGCAGAACGAGCGAATTTTTGCCGTACTGCGCGAAATAGGTGAAGTTCTCGACCATTGCGAAGCCTGCGCCGATCAGTGCGCCATAGACAATGCCGTCGGTCACGTTATCGAACTGGTCGCGCAAGACGATAAAGAGCAGCAGGAGGCCCAGCCCTTTGATGGTTTCTTCGGTCACACCCGCGTTTAAGCCGTGCATAAATGAACTGAGGACGATACCGGCACCTGGCCCTAACGCGCGCTGAATCGCGGCATCGATATAGCTCTCGATAAAAGCGGCGGGCGGAATGGCGATGACTGCGCCCCACAGAAAAGCGGCGAGACGGAGAAACCAGGGTTCGCGTTCGTAGCGATCAATGAAGTTAACCAGTAGACTGATACCCAGCGCAGGAATGAGGGGGATAATGAGCGCTTCTAGCAGGCTGGTGGGGCCGCTCTGTGTGAAGGCTGAGATACCCACCAGGCTGTTGAGAACGATGGTGATGATGGCGCTAATGAGCAAGATGGTTAGTCCTGCGCCGGCGATGAGCCAGCGGGTGCGTGTACCCATCTGCTGAGGGAGCGCGAACTGCATGGTGATACCTGCGCCCAGCATATTCTCTTCCTCATCTCGCCAGGAATAGGCCCGCAATTCGGGATCAGGTTGTACCGGTAAGGGCGTGAGATAGCGTGCCTGGTGCCCGTTGTGGGCTATGGGCGGTGCCTGCTGTGAGTCAGTCGGCATGATCCCCTGGGCCTGGACGGAAGGGTAGGGCCTGGAGGGGCGTTGGCCCCATTCTGCAGGAGGGAGCGCGGAGCCAGCCGTATCATGAGCATTGGGTACCGCTGAGTCGGTAGGGGGCGTATGGCCATTGCTAGTGCCGTTATCGCTGGTATACACTGTATTGCTCTGCTGGGGCGCGATCAGTTGCAGCATGGTACTTCCCAGCACGAGGATGTCTTGTGGGTGCATAGACATACTGCTACCGCCAGGAACAGAGCGACCGTTGACGCGCACGATGTTTTGGGCCGTCAGGTTGATGATGTGCCAACCCTGCTCATCAAAAACCAGGCGCGCATGCTCACGTGAAACCGTTGGATCCATCAGGATAATATCGTTGTTTAAGGCGCGCCCGATAGTGGTTTCGCGGCGTACCAGCAGATGCACAAGACGTTCTTCCGGTAGCCAGCCTGTAGGATAGCGATGTTGCAGTTCCGCTTTCGCATTAGCGGGTGGGCGTACACGAACGACGCGCAAGGCTCCGTAGTTCTGATTCATGCTCTGCTTCCCAGCATACAAGCGTACAATCCAGGGCAGCCAGGTGAAAATAGAGAGTGCTCATATTCTGCCCTGCCCGTACACTATAGCAGCTTTACCCCGTAAAAGCTAGTTTTTATGCCGCAATTTGTCAGCAATTCCTACTCCATATATCTTCGACAAGGAGCAGGGGGTGATCGCTACAGGTAGTGATGCCCCTGGTGGATATCAGGTCTACTACCATTATTATTCATCTTGCAGAGACAATCAAGAGGACTGGACGGCTGTGATAGAATCAGGAAAAGCGATAGGTGAGATCGCACAAGCGGCAGGTCATGTAAAAAATTATGAATGATGGTACAGCGATAATAGATGCTAGAACAAGAGATGTGCTGGAACAGGCGGCCCACTACTTTGCTGAGCAGCAACGAGCAGCATGGTTGGTAGGTGGGGCGGTGCGCAATCTTCTCCTGGGCGAGACTGAAACTGATTGGGATATTGTGACGACAGGCAATGCCGCCTCTCTGGCACGTCGCCTGGCAGACCGCCTGGGCGGTTATTACGCCTACTTGCATGAGAAGGCCAGTCGCGTGGTACTCAAACAGGCAACGGGAGAACTGATACTCGACATTGCGCCGTTGCAGGGCGAGACAATTGAGGCTGATCTGCGCCTGCGCGATTTCACCATCAATGCTGTCGCGTTACCGCTTGAGCGACTGGTAGAGGCGCTGAAATCATTTACCGTGCCGGACATGAGTGCATATATCGATCCTCTGCGCGGACGAGCCGATGCGCAGGCGCGACTGCTACGTGCCGTCGATAGTGCCATCTTCAGGCATGATCCTTTGCGTTTGTTGCGTGCCATCCGCTTCAAGATGCGTTATCAGCTTACCATCGAGCCGAAGACGGAGATGTGGATGCGGCGCGATGCGGCTCTTTTGCTGGATGCCGGCCCTGAGCGCATTCACGACGAGTTGTATGCCATTCTCGCTCCGGCAGGCGCGACCGAGAGATTGCGCTATCTCGATACGCTCGGTCTCTTTACTACGCTGATGCCGGAGTTTATGGAGGCGCGCGGCATGCCCCAACCGACTTTACACTATTGGGATGTCTTTGATCATTCGATTGAGACGGTAGCCGCTCTGGAGCAGTTGGCCGCAACGCTGCGGCGTTCACCGGAAGAACTACATCGGTCGCCGCTGGAGACGCCGGAGGGCGATCTTGCCGCGCTACAGAAGCTGCTGCTGGATTCTGAGCAGCAAGGCTTTTTTTCGCGCCGCATGCTCAGTGCGCCTGTGATGAAACTGGCGGCGCTCTTGCACGACATCGGCAAACCGCCAACCTACGCCGTTGATGGCGATGGCATCCACTTCTATGGGCATCCGCAGGCGGGCGTGCCATTGGCGTTGCAGGTAATGCAGCGTATTCATGCCAGCACACAGGATAAGCGGCTTGTTCAGCAAGTAGTAGCGAATCACATGCGTCCTGGCCAGTTAAGCCACACTACGGTAACGCCGCGCGCTGTCCGGCGCTACTTCCTCGATCTTGGTCCAACCGGTATTGCCGTTGCGCTGGTTTCGCTGGCCGATCATATCGCTATGCGTGGTCCCTTACCGTTATTGTCCGTCTGGGAGCGGCACCTTGCCACTGTGCGGCTATTGCTGTCGCGCTATATCCACGAGCGGGAAAGTATCATGCCGCCGCGCCTGTTACAACCGGACGAATTGATGCATCGTTTCAACCTGCAACCCGGCCCTTTGATCGGTCGGCTGCTGGAACTGATCGCCGAAGCACAGACCGATGGCACCATTCATTCGCGCACCGAGGCTCTCTGGCTGGTAGAGGAATATCTGAAGCACGACAAAAGCTAACGGAACGGGGCCATATGATATACTTCTCATAGAAAAGAACCATTGCCTCTTATTTTTTGCTTGGAAGAGGAGCTATCGTATGCCTGTTTCTACGACCGGTTCCAGGGCTGTGTATGAGGCGCTGAAAGCCTGTGGGGTCACGCTGGTGCCGACGGTGCCGGAGACGTGGCTGGTGCAGGTGGTGCGTCTGATCGAAGAAGACCCGACGATGACGATGGTACACCTGGCTAAAGAGGAGGAGGGCGTCGGCATCGCGGCGGGAGCGTACCTCTCCGGTGTCAACGCCGCTTTGATTATGCAGAATCACGGCCTGCTGGCCTGCATTAATCCCATCGTCTCCCTGATTTTCCTCTACAAGATTCCCCTGCTGATGCTGATTAGCTATCGTGGCGATTTTGGCGAGCGCGACCCCTGGCAGACGCAGGGTGGGCTGATGACCGAGCCGGTGCTGCGCGCCTTGAATATCCCCTATCGCTATCTCTCGCGCGCCGCCGACGCGCAGCGCGTCGTGAGCGAGGCGCGGGCACTGGCGAACGCGGCCTTGCATCCCGTCGCGGTGCTGTTATCGCGTGAATTGTTGTGGGAGGATTAAGCAATGTTGCGTTCCGAGGCCCTGGCGGCCATTTATCCACAGTTAGAACCACATATCGTCGTGACGATCATGGGTGCGGTCGCTGCCGAACTCTACGCGCTTGGTCATCGTCCTCATTTCTTCTATATGGAGCATTCAATGGGGCTGGCCTCGTCAATGGGACTGGGTATCGCGCTCTCGCTACCGGAGGAGAAGGTAATCGTGCTAGACGGCGACGGCTCACTGCTAATGAACCTGGGTACACTGACGACGATGGCACAGCACAGCCCGCGCAACCTGCTGCACGTCGTCTTTGATAACGCCAGCTTCCTCTCAGTCGGTGGTTATCCTACGGCGACGGCGGGCCACACCGATCTGGCCGGCATTGCGCGCGCGTCTGGCATTCCCTGCGTCATGGAAGCCAGCACCATTGATGAGTTCAAGTCGGCCTTCACGCAGGCCCTCGCTGGCGAGGCACTGACGACACTGGTCGCGCGTGTTGAGCCGGTTGGGCCGACCTCATTCCACATGGACCTGGCGCTGCTGGAAAACCGTTTCCAGTTCAAACGCGCCCTGGAGGCCCGCCGCCGTTCATGAACTTTAACAACCGAAAATCGTGTGATGGGTGCAGGCCGATTGTGCGTTCGTGTCAGGACATCTGGTTTTATTTTGTAAAAGGAGTATTTTATGAGCATTGGGGCTACATTGTTGACACAGGTGTTACAGGCGCTGGACAGTGGTGAATTGCGCGTGGTTGATCTGACCACGCCGCTGGGGCCGGACACGCCGGTAATTGATCTGCCACCGATCTTCGCGCCATCGCCGGGGCTGACGTTGACGGAGATTTCGCGCTACGACGAGCGTGGTCCGGCCTGGTACTGGAATATCATGCATCTGGGTGAGCATACCGGCACACATTTCGATGCGCCGGTACACTGGATTACCGGCAAAGACCTGCCCAACAATACCACCGATACCATTCCGCCGCGCAAGTTTATCGGCCCGGCCTGCGTCATTGACGTGACGGCTGAGGTGCAGCAGTCGGAGGATTTCTTGCTGACGGTCGAGCGCGTGAGGGCCTGGGAGGCTACTTATGGTCGCATCCCGGCGGGTGCGTGGGTGCTGTTGCGCACCGGCTGGAGCAAGCGCACGAGCAAAGAATCGTTTTTAAATGCCAGAGAGGACGGTGCGCACAGTCCGGGCTTCTACAAGACCTGCTCCGAGTTTCTGGCGAAGGAGCGCGATGTGCTGGGTGTAGGCGTCGAAACAGTGGGCACCGACGCCGGACAGGCGGGAAGCTTCGATCCACCGTTTCCCAATCACAGCATCATGCACGGCAACGGCAAGTTTGGCATTACCAGCCTGATTAACCTTGAATTGCTGCCGCCAACGGGCGCACTGGTGATTGCCGCACCGCTCAAGATTGTCGGTGGCTCCGGTAGCCCCCTGCGCGTGATTGCTATTACGCCTGCCTCATAACAACGGACAACGAAAATGGTGCCTATTGCGCACGATAGGCACCATTTTCGTTGTCCGTTGAGCTTTAGCCGAGTGCCTCGCGTCCGACTTCTTTTGGCTCGACGAGGGGAGCCTCGTAGTCGGAGGCGGAGGTTTCGTCTGTGCCCCGCTTCGCGCCGATGGCCTCGAAGATGGGGGTCAGGACGATGCACAGAATGATGTTAAGCAACACCGACCAGACGGCGGCATACATCAGGATGCCACCGAGAGCGTAGACGCTGGAAAGTACTTTCGCCGTGCCGCTAATGATGCCCGCGAAAGCCATCAGCGTGCCGACGATCATGCCAGCAGCCCACCCAATCAGCAAGGCCCAGCGATTGAACCAGTTGGTGAACAGGCCAATGAAGACCGGTGGCAAGGTCTGAATGATCCACACGCCGCCCAGTAGCTGGAACTGAATGATCTGGGCAGTGGGGACGAAGAGAATGAAGAGCAGTGCGCCGAGTTTAACGACTAGCGAGACAAGCTTGGCGACCTGTGCCTCTTCCTGCGTGGTGGCATTAGGACGGAAGTACTCCTTATAGATGTTGCGCGTGAAGAGGTTGGCGGCGGCAATCGACATCACGGCTGCCGGAACCAGCGCGCCAATGGAGATGGCGGCCAGGGCGAAGCCTGCGAACCAGGTGGGGAAGAGCGAGGAGATCAAGGTCACGACCGCACCGTTGCCGGTGGCAGGTGGCTTGGGCAGGGCCAGCGCCATGTAGCCGAGGAGGGCCAGCAAGCCCAGCATCAGTGAGTAGATGGGCAGCAGGGCCGTGTTGCGTTTGACGACCTCGCGGCTGTTGCTACTTAGCACACTGGTTAGCGCATGTGGATAGAGGAAGAGAGCGAAGGCTGAGCCGAGGGCCAGCGTTGAGTAGGCCAGAAAGAACTTGGGTGTCAGGGTGATGCCAACGAAAGATGGGAATGCAGCCTTATTGGCTTTGACATAGGCCCCTGCGGCGGCAAAGATGTGCGCGAAACCACCGAGTCGGATGGGAATATAGATGATAGCGACAAAGACAACGATCAGCACCATGATGTCTTTAACCATCGCAATCATCGCGGGGGCGCGCAGGCCGCTGGTGTAGGTGTAAGCGGCCAGAATCAGGAAGGCCACGATCAGCGAAATCTCGACCGGGAAACCGAGGACCTGGATGGCGACCTCAATGCCGAAAAGCTGGAGCGCGATATAGGGCAGGGTAGCCAGAATGCCGGTGAAGGCCACGGCCAGGCCAAGTCCTTTGCTGCCGAAACGGCCTCGCACGAAATCGGCGGCAGTGACATAACCATGCTCTTTACAGACCGACCAGAATTTGGGCATCAGGATGAAGATGATGGGGTAGACGAGGACAGTATAAGGAACGGCGAAGAAACCGAGCGCGCCCTGCGCGAAGACGGCACCGGGGACAGCGACGAACGTGTAGGCGGTGTAGAGGTCGCCGCCCAGCAGGAACCAGGTGACAACAGTGCCGAAGCGACGACCGGCCAGACCCCACTCGGCCAGCTCATTCAGGTTGCCGCGCCGCCAGCGGGCCGCGACGAAACCAAGCACCGTGATGAGCAGGAAAAAGAAGATAAAGACACTCAACGCAACCGGGTTAAGTTTCATTGCAGACTTCTCCCTTTCCGGTAGATACTTTGTGTACAACTCCGTACAAGCCTACTACTGCTCAGGCAGTGTCGGCGAGCATCAAGCCCCCAGCAAATAGATCGCTGCCGTCAAGATGGCGGTAATGATGATCCACAGTAACTGGTACCAGTAGAAAAACGGGATGCCGATAAACGTGGGCGTGCTGTAGTTGTAGAACTGGGGGATGAGGAGCGCAATGAATGGGATGATCAGTAACCACAGAAGCCAGGAACGACCCTTCCGTGAACGTGAAACCATAAAAAACTCCTTTTGTTATGAATGGACGCGCCGAAGCGGTCACTTACGAACAGAATAGTGTTTTCTCTGGGGAAGAGAAGCACACTATTGGTTCTTCTTAGCACGACGAACGGTGTCGTTAGCAAAAGGATGCTCAACGTTATAACAATCCTACGGTATTTTTAAGAATTTGTCAACAGAAAAGCCGAGCTTAGCTCCTATTACCTGTAGAATAAAAACCTCTTCACCGTCAGTAGCGGCTATCTGTATAATAGAGAATTAGGAGATATAATCTTACTGCCTTGTGAGGGAGCATGTGGATGAGGAGTGATAAGAGCAATGAAGGTAATGAGCGGGCGCAGACACAGCCATACTTTCGGGCAGGGGCGCTCATTCTGGGTGGGCGCTATCGCATCATACGCCTGCTCTACCAGCGACCACGACTCAATCTTTATCTGGGACGGCGCGTGGTGACGCAGAGCCTGGACGAGGCGATAGGGCCACTGGTGGCGATTCGTGAGTTATTATGTAACGAGTTATCCCCCCTTATGCGTACTCAGATTGAGACGGCGATTAATGAAGAGTTTATGACACCGGTTGTATCGGGATCATCACATATACCCGCCGCTGGTGATCGCTGGTATAGCGAGGGGGGGCGCTACTATTACTGTATGCAGTTACAGCCACAAAGCAAGAACAAAAACGGCGACGATTGGGTGCGACCGGTCGTTCTGGAAACACTCTTACAAGAGCAGGAGAACTGGCCGCTATGGTTAGATAGCGTGACCGCGCTGCAATGGGGGACGCAATTATGCCGCATGGTTGCGCGTCTGCATCGCCTGGGCGTGGTGCTGGGTGATCTCTCCCCGCGTACCATTCTGGTCGATGCTAACCCTATTGACCATACAGTCCCCTGGCTACCTCTCTTGCTGCCTTCCTGGCCACCCGCGCCCTGCTTCTGGCAACCCTCTGCCAGTGGGCTGACGCCGCGTTATCTGCATCAGCAGGTTTTTCCCCCCGCCAGCGTGGATAAAGACAATCCTTTCGTGGCTCCAGAGGTTGCGCAGGGCATCGTTGATGAGCGTTCCGATGTCTACTCTCTTGCAGCCATCCTGTATTTATTGCTGACACACTATGCCCCTGTTTCGGCGGCCCGGCGTCTTGCTGAAGGGCAAAAGTCATCCTCTTCTTTGCCCACGAGCCGCCCGGCCCAGCTTTTCTCTTTCGTCGGCTCATTGGCGGGCGCAGATGGCAAGAGAGTCGCAGGCGGCTCAGAGGATGTATCAGGGTTGGACGCGGGTCTGGAACTCATTCCCCCGCAGCTACTCTCGCCCACACTCTCACCGAAGCTTGGGCGGGTTATCTTGCGCGCACTGGCGTTGAGTCCGGCATCACGCTTTCCTTCCGTTTTTGCAATGGTAGAGGTATTAGAATCAATTGAGCAGAATATTGGGAATGGTAGGAAGAAATAATTTCTTTTGCTTTGCGATAGAACTGATGAATGTGCTATAGTATAGCTATGAACATGGTATATAGTTTATAAGAGATGTGTATCGCTGGATTGGAAGTGGGCGCATGACCGGGCTTTTTTCTTTCTACCCGGAACATTTGTTCCCTGTTGATGTGGCGCATATGAGATTTTTTGCCGATGCCATGCCGCTGAAAGTGTGGATTGCAGATGGCAAGGGGCAGCTTATCTATCTGAATGAACGCTATAGAGAGTATACCGGTGTACCGCAGCAGGAAGTTGTTGCCAATATACGTAATATCCTTCATCCTGATGATTTAGATGTATATACCCAGATATGGCGTCGTGCAGCGGAGAGTGGTGAGGATATCCGTCTGACACATCGCTTACGGCGTGCTGATGGTATCTATCGCTGGCATCTGAGCGAGGGGAGAGCGCAGAGGAATGCTGAGAGCGCGATTGTGCTATGGCTGGGTACCTGTACCGATATAGATGAGCAGAAGCGCAACGAGGAAGCTTTGCAGGAGAGCGAAGCCCAGTTTCGTATGTTGTTTGAAGCATTGCCACATATGGTCTGGGTCACACTGGCCGATGGCAAGAACGTCTACTTCAACCAGCGCTGGTATGACTATACCCACACGACCTTTGAAGAGTCGTGTGACGGTGGTTGGACTCGTTTTGTGCATCCCGACGATCTCCAGCACGCGCTTGAGGTATGGCAACATTCGTTGCGCACCGGAGAGCCTTACCAGATCGAGTATCGTTTATTCAACTCGTCTACCGGCGCGTATCGCTGGTTTCTGGGGCGTGCTATGCCTATGTATGATAGCAAGGGGATGGTTGTGCGCTGGTTTGGCACCTGTACCGATATCGATGATCACAAGCGCATGGAGCAGGCGCTACGCCAGAGTCAATTGCGCGCACAAAAATTGATGGATGCCAATATCATCGGCATTATGGTCAGCAACCAGAGCCATATACTGGAGGCCAACGATGCTCTATTAGAGATGATGGGCTATACGCGCGAAGACCTGCAACAAGGACGCATGAACTGGCAAGCCATGACACCGCCTGAATACCGTCACCTGGATGAGCTGGCTATGCAGGAACTGGCTTTGCATGGGCGATGTCGGCCCTATGAGAAGGAATTCATACGGAAAGACGGGGGCCGTGTGCCGACCTTGATTGGCATTGTGGAACTGCAAAAAGACCCGGCACAATATATCAGTTTTACGCTCGATATATCTGAACAAAAAAAGCTTGAGCGGCGTAAGGATGATTTTATTGGGATGGCCAGTCATGAACTCAAAACTCCCCTGACCACGCTCAAGGTGCAGGAACAGTTGCTGCGCAAACGCTTTGAGAAACAGGATGCGCATGATGCTATCCAGATGTTGGGCAAGATGGAGACGCAGCTCAATCGACTCACCGGCTTGATTAATGACCTGCTTGATATCTCAAAGATGCAGTCCGGCAAACTGGTCTATAAGCAGGAAACCTTTGATATTGATACCCTGATTGCTGAGGCTGCAGAGACGATTCAACAGAATAATCCCCACTGTAAGATTGTGCTGCACGGGCAAGCCCACCACGAATTGCAAGGCGACAGAGAGCGTCTGCATCAGGTGCTGACGAATTTACTGGTGAATGCCATCAAATATTCACCTGCCGCCGCCCGTGTCGATGTCTTCGTGAAGCCCGGCGCAGATGCGGTCACGATCAGCGTGCGTGATTATGGCATCGGTATTCCGCGCAACCAGCTTCACAAAATTTTTGACCGCTTTTACCGTGTCGAGGACTCCACACACAAAGGTTTCCCCGGCCTGGGCATGGGCCTGTATATTTGCTCTGAGATCGTGCGTCATCATGGCGGACAGATTACTGTGGACAGCGAGGAAGGTCACGGCTCAACATTTCATGTAACGTTGCCATTCCACACGTGAACGAGCAGGCAGGACGAAGGAGAGCTGTGGCCCTGGGATAATGGAGGAGGCCAGGGCGAAGCCTTGCCCTGCTTCTGTCTCTTCACCCTTGACAGTGTGCTTGCTTGTTGAGTATACTTATAGCATGCAAGCGAGCATACAAGCATGCCACTGTGGCGCTTGCGCGAACCCTCTCAATGGCCCCCATATTATTGCCCCATGATTGCAGAAGTGGAGTTTCTCCGTATGCGTCCCTCTTTTCTTCGCTGGTTGAGTACATTCGCCTCAGCGTCCGCTACCTCTTCCGCTGTTTCACCAACATCCGCCGCCGATGCAGCGCGGCATGTGCAGGAACAGCTTGACCCTACGGTTATGTCCTCGCGTCCGAGCGAGGAGGACTGGTACTGGGGGCGCTTCGTCACCGGTACTGAGGAAGATTTCTATTGGCGTCGTTTATCCGACAACTGGTTCCAGAAAGATGTTATACCTTCAACGTATCTGGAGTTGCATAATGCATGCTATGAGGCATATAACGCCAATCCACTGGCCTTTGCTATCATCGAAACCACGACCAGCTTTGTGTTGGGCAAGGGCGTTACTGTGGCGGCGCGTGACCCTGCCGTGCAGCAGGTCTTGATGGCCTTCTGGCATGACGTGGATAATCATATGGATACCCGCATCTATGCCCTCTGCACCGAACTGGCCCTCTATGGTGAGCAGTTCATTCGCTTCTATGTCAATAAACACGATGGCAGTGTCAAGATTCGCCAGATTGATCCATCGTTGATCGACGAGATCGAAACCGATCCTGACGACATCGAGACGCCGCTGCGCTTCCATCGCCGTCCCATCGGGCCAAGCGCCACGCTCCCCGGCAACCTGGCGACAATCCAGCCGCCGACGCGCCAGAGTATGGAGGGTGAGTGGTTCAAGGCGGGTAGCGAAGTTGTACAGTTCTGCATCAATAAAGTCTCCAACGCCAAGCGCGGCAAGAGCGATCTGGCGACCCTGCTGCCCTGGCTGCGCCGCTATAAAGACTGGCTAACGGATCGCGTGAGGCTCAACAAATATAAGGCGGCCTTCCTTTGGGATGTACGCCTGCAAGGGGCCGATAAAAAGGCCATTGACCGTAAGAAGATGGAGTATGCCTATCCGCCGGAACCTGGCAGCGTCATCATTCATAACGAGGCCGAAACCTGGTCGGCGGTAAAACCGGAGATCAACGCCAATGATGCCTCTGAGGATGGTAGAGCCATTAAGCTCATGATAGCCATAGGCGCGCAATTGCCTGAACACTACCTGGCTGATGGCAGTAATGGCAATCGAGCAACCGCCGCTGAGATGGGCCTGCCTACCCTGCTCAAATTTCAAAGACGGCAGCTTGTCATGCGCTCATTGCTGCGCGTCATTCTCGACCGCGTGCTATTGGAAGCGCGCAAGGCACGGCGTCTGCCGCCGCAATGCGACCTGCACTATGACGTGATCTTCCCGCAGATCGATGTGGCCGACCATCAGATGCTGGCCAGTGCGACCCAGGCGCTCGTCTCGGCCCTCACGGTCGCCAAACAGCAGGGCTGGGTTAGCGACGAAACCGCGATGCGCCTCTTCTTCCAGTTTGCCAACGAAGAGGTTGATATTCACGAAGAACAGCAGCGTATTCGTGCAGAGGAGATGCCGCATGCCTCTTAATGCGCTAAAAGTGCAGCACATCTTGCAGGTCATCAGTCAGACTTTCGCCCAGCGCCAGCGCTCGCTGGTAGTGGTGTATCTGGCTGGCGGCAGCTATAGCTATAGTATCATTCAGGCTATCATGCGTCCTGAGATGGCCCCTGACCCGACCATCTACGATGTCAGCCCGCTCTCCGCGCCGCGTGGCGTGGATACGCTGCTGATTGCCCCGCTCGGCACCAACTTCACCGGCGCAGTCTATATCGCCGATACCACGACAGCCAGTGCCAGCGCAGTCGCCGCTGCACCTAAATATGAAATCGTCGAAGTCTTACCCGCCGGTATCGTCCCCGGTGGAACTCACCTGCGTGTCTCGCTACGCCGCCTGCGCTAACAATAGCGAACATAATCCCATAGGGGCGCGGTAAACAGGGTCCCTACAATAAAAGGAGAACAACATGTCAGAAATGCATATAACCTCTACCAACCATCTCACGGCCCAGGAGAGCCAGCAAGATATTGTCCAGCGTAGCCAGAAATGGTTGAACGTGCTAGAAGAGCGCATCATCCTGCTGCTGCATGCCCATGAGCCACAGGCGCTCAAACCGGGCGAATGTGAGCAGGCCATCAGCCGCTACCTCGTGCTGCTCATTCGCCTGCTCCAACTGCGCCAGCAGCACGCGGAGACGGCACATCCTATCGGCGAGCAAGCGCTGCTCGATGCGCTGCTGCGCGGCATCGATGAATAAAGGTTTCTGGGTTGATAGCGGTGGGTGGGGAACAACAAGCATCCGCCCGTCCTTCTCTATCCACCGCCATCAACCCGAAAAACAGAGCTTTCTTTACAAAATCTTCATGATTTTTCACTGCCGTAGAGGTATACTGGACGGCAGAGGAGTTATTGGCCAGGGCCATGCTCATCACCTGGGGGATTGGCATAAAGCCGGTCGCTTGGTACTTATAGCATACTGCTATTTCCAAATGGCTGACTTTGTGTTATGTTAGAGTCGGGATATATGGAAACATTGTTTTTCCGTCTTTAAAAATTGTTATGGCTGTTCTAACTATCTGTATCGTTAAGTAGGGGCCTATCTTAATATATTTGTATCTCTGTGTTTTATGACTACTAATATATGTTCGTCTCCCTGCTTGACGTACAGTGGAAAAAGGAGAAGCATGTTGTATGTCACAACAAATGCCAGGTCCTACTCCACCATTATTATCTATTGGGACGAATGATGATGCCGATCTCGATGCCGTGCTGCAACCGCGTCCCTGGTGGCGGCGGCGCGGCCCCATTATAGGTATCGCCGTTCTTTTACTCATCATATTGCTTGGAGGCATTGTTTTTGCGCTGTTACGTCGGCCGCGTGCAGTGACATATCAATTTAGCCAGGTAACGCAGGGGAATTTAGCACTGACGATTAGCGCCACTGGCCCTCTTCAAAGTGGTGTCTATGATGTCAACTTTACTGGGTCGGGGAAAATTCAATCCATTGACGTGTCCGTGGGCCAGACGGTCAAGAAGGGTCAGGTGCTGGCTCAGTTAGACCCGACCTCGCTGCAAGATGCCGTCAATCAGGCCCAGGCAGCGGTGCAGTCTGCCGAAACTAGCTTGCAGAACTCGCAAAATTCGTTCTCGGCTACGCAGAATGAGACGCAGGCCAGCGTAGCAGTAGCGCAGGCAACGCTGGCAAACGATCAGACGGCACTGGCAAATACACTGAAGCAATCGCAGGCCAGCATAGCGGCGGCGCAGACGACGCTCAATAATGACCAGACGGCGCTGGCAAACACGCAGACACAGGAACAGGCTGCTATCAGTGCCGCACAGACGACGCTCAGTAACGATCAAACGGCACTTACCAATACCCAGCAGCAGCAGCAAGCGGCTATTAATGCTGCACAGACGACGCTCAATAATGACCAGACCGCCTTGAATAATACGCTTGCTCTGTCAAATGCACAGTTGCAGTCGGCGGCTAATTCATATGAACAGGCTTGTGGAACTCTTGCCACCACACCGCCATCGCAGCCGCCATCGACGGCACCCGCAGCCTGCCAATCGGCGTGGTATTCGTATCAGCAGACGGTGGCTAGCACCAACGCCGCCAACGCTCAGGCCCAGGCAAAGGTGAATGCGGATCAGCAGGCGCTCGCTCAAGCGCAGGCTAACGCCAATGCTGCTATCTCGGCGGCGCAGGCGAAGGTGACGGCAGATCAGAAGGCGCTTCAGCAGACACAGGCCACCGCTAATGCGACCATTGCGCAGGCGCAGGCGAAGGTGACGGCGGATCAGCAGGCGCTTAACCAGGCGCAGGTCACGGCGAATGCCAATAATGCGGCGGCACAGGCCAGGGTCACGGCAGATCAGAAGGCGCTGGCGCAGGCAGAGGCGAATGCGAATGGTACGAATACGACCTCGCAAGGAACGGTTTCAAGTCAGCAAGCCGCTTTGCAGACCGCACTGGTGCAGTTGCAGACGGCAGAGGACAATCTGAAACAGGCGACGCTCACGGCCCCCCATGATGGGGTAGTCACGGTGATTAACGGTACTGTAGGGGGGACGCCTGGCGTCTCTACCGGTAGCAGCAGCACCACCGCGAGTGGTGGAACCTTCATTCAGATCGTCGATACCTCTTCGTTGCAGGTGGTGGCCGATGTGAACGAGGCCGACATGGCTAACCTCAAAATTGGTGATCCGGCGACCTTCACCGTCAATGCCTATGGCAGTCAGGTGTTCAGCGGCACGGTTAGCTCGATCTCGCCCAATGGCCAGACCGTCTCCAATGTCGTGACCTATCCCGTCTATATTGATATTAATATGACCAACCTGCAAGGCGCGAAGCTGCTGCCCGGCATGACGGCGAATACGACGATCACGGTGGTGAGCCTGAGCAATGTGTTGCTCTTGCCGGTCAACGCCATTAATTTCGCGCGTCTGGCCGCTACTGCTTCGACCGCAACCGGCGGGCGGCAATTGATCAGCGCGCAGCAGGCGTTTCAAGCGACGGCGGCGGCGCGGCAGATGCTTATCCAGCTTGAGGAGCAGAATCCGCAGATCGCCCTGGAGAGTCCGACGCCCGCCTATGTGCTGGAGCAGTCGGGGAAGCAGCTTGTGGTGAAGCCGGTGGTGTTGGGCTATACCGATGGCACCGTCTACCAGGTTCTGAGTGGCCTCTCAAACGGCGAAACGGTCATCGTCGGCAGCGCTACCAGCAGCAGAAGCGGTCTCTTCGGCTAAGCGAGATGGAGATTCGTAGGGACGGGATGATGATCTTTTCCAATCAACACGAGGAGGGGCATGCTTCATCGCGCCCTGCTTGCCCATCGATGCATTTCCAGGGGGTGATGAAGCACGCCTCTACGGGGTCATCCATTGCCGATGTCAGATGTGAAAATTCATCATCTCGTGGTGGGCGTGATACAGTATGTCCCTACGGGATTTTGCAACCTGAGAAGCATGCTGACTGTATAATACAGAGAGAGATGCTTCAAACGTCGTGAAGAAGGTTGCAATAGTACGTGCGGTTCTTGAAATCGAGAGAGCAGGAACATGGCAACAGAGGATGCAAAGACACCACAGCGCGGGCCATCGCCGATGAGTCCTGGCATACCGCCTACCATTGATGAGCAGCCAACGCAGCCTGAATGGGCAGTTGGTCAAAAGCCTGTGCCGACGGACATCACGAAACAGGCCACCGTGCCGCATGCGACCAATACGGTCGCGTCTCAGGCCGATGAGACCATCACGATCACGAGTGGGCAGCAAGGCAAACCGGTCATTGACGTGCGGCACCTGGCCAAGACCTATGTGTTGGGCAAGACGCTGGTACCCGCGTTGCGCGATGTCACCCTGAAAGTCTATCCCGGCGAGTTTGTCGTCGTGTTAGGCCCATCGGGGTCTGGCAAATCCACCTTTATGAACTTAATTGGCTGTCTGGATCGTCCGACCAGCGGTGAATACTGGCTGATGGGTCGCCTCGTCAGTAAGATGAGCAGCGACGAGCTGGCGAACATTCGCAACCGCTTGATCGGCTTCGTCTTCCAGGGCTTTAATCTGTTAAGTCGCGCCTCTGCCTTAAAGAATGTTGAATTACCGATGATCTATGCCGGAGTGCCCGCGCGCGAGCGCGAGATACGGGCGCGTAAGGCTCTGAGCCTGGTGGGCCTGGGGAATCGCCTGCACCATAAGCCGTCGGAACTCTCCGGCGGTCAGCAGCAGCGTGTGGCAATTGCGCGTGCGCTGGTGAATGGCCCGGCGGTTCTGCTGGCCGACGAGCCGACCGGCAACCTGGATAGTCGTACCAGCGTCGAGATCATGGCGGTGCTGCAAGAGTTGAACGAGCAGGGCCTGACAATTGTACTGGTGACGCACGACCTCAATGTAGCGGCTTACGGTAAACGCCAGGTTTCCTTCTTTGATGGACGCCTGGTGCGCGATGAGGTGGTGACAAACAGACGCATTGCGCTTGACGAATGGAACAAACTGCATGCGCAGGCCGAGGCTCAACCGGCGCAGATTGGGGGCCAGCAACCGTGAGTCGTTCAACTCAGCCGCCTGTGCGCCGCGTCAATCTGCAAGGCACACCCAGGCAAGGCCCGCCCGCGACCGTTCAACAGGCGAATGGTGCGGCCAGGATACAGTCATCAACCGCGACACTCACCTCGCCGCCACAGCCGTCCCCGCTGGAGAGCCTGCTGCAAGAGATGCGTCAGCATACCTGGCAGCGCGGCCCGCTTTCCATGCTGGGGGCGAATTTCGGTAGTGCGGTCGAGGCGCTGATCGCCAATTCCATGCGTTCTTTGCTTACCGCGCTAGGTATCTTTATCGGCGTAGCGGCAGTTATCGCAGCCTTGACGCTGACGCAGGGCACGAGTGCGTATGTCAGCCAGCAGGTAGCCAGCCTGGGCGACTCGGTGATAGTTGGCCCCGGCACGGCGCAGAGCAATGGCGTCTCGCAAGGTAGCGGGACACTCAGCACGTTGACCTTGCAGGATGCTGAAGCGATAGGTCAGCTTCCGCATGTTAAGGCCGAAAGCCCTTTCATTGATACCAGCGCGCAGGTGGTTTACGGTAGTCAGAACTGGAATACGACCATTGAGGGCGTCAATACCCAGGTGCAGAGTATGCAGAACTGGACAGTTGCACAGGGAAGCTGGTTTAGCGCGAACGATGCGCAGTTCGGCACACCGGTCGCCGTGCTGGGCGCTACAGTCTATCATAGTCTCTTCGATGCCTCTGGCGCGAATCCTATTGGGAAGCAGATTCTCATCGGGAGCGAGACATTTCGTGTTGTTGGTGTGCTGGCCCCCCAGGGCGGCGGTTTCACACAGGACAACGTGATCTTCGTGCCGATCAGAGCGGCGCAGATTCGCCTGAACAACACCAACTATGTTGACCAGATTCAGGTGCAGGTGGATGATCCGGCTAATGTTAATCAGGTGGCGCAAGAGATCACCGTCCTGCTGCAACAACGCCATCATATCGCCAGTGGCGCGACCAACGACTTCCAGGTGACGACCTTTACCTTCATCTTGCAGCGTATCGGGCAGACGACGGCGATACTCACCTATCTGCTGGTCGGTATTGCCGCCATCTCACTGACGGTCGGCGGCATCGGCATCATGAATATCATGCTGGTCTCCGTGACCGAGCGCACCTGGGAGATTGGCATTCGCATGGCCATTGGGGCCACACGCGGCGACATCCGCAATCAGTTTTTGATCGAGGCGCTGGTACTCTGTCTGGTCGGTGGCGTGATTGGCCTGGGGCTGGGCCTGCTGGTCGGCATGATCGTGACGCATCTAGCAAATTTGCCGTTTGTCGTCACCGCCACATCGGTGGCCTTGCCGTTTGTCGTTTCGGCCAGTATCGCGGTGATCTTTGGCCTCTATCCCGCGATTCGCGCTTCTCGGTTGGACCCGATTGAAGCGATTCGCACTGAAGAGTAAAGGAAGGTAAGTGCATGAGCAGTTCACTACAGCCGCAGACGAGTCGCGTGCATGCAGGGACGGCGACGCAGACTACCACCTCTCCGCCGATATCCGGCCAGAATGGTGCGATAGCGGGCGAGGCACCGGTTCAGAATCTGCTCAGGGAGTTGCGTGGCAAACGCTATCAACGTGGCAGTTCGCTCGGTACAAGCATGGGCAGCGCGCTGACCGCCATCTGGGCCAATCGCACGCGCTCCTTCCTGACGATGCTGGGCATTGTGGTAGGTGTAGCCGCCGTCATCGGCTCGCTCACGCTAACGTCGGGCGTGGCGGCTTTTATTACGAACATTATTGCCAGCCAGGGCGTGAATACGATTTTTGTCGCCCCCGGTTCGTCGCAGAACACCCGTGGTGTCACGGAACAGAACACGCAGACGCTGACGCTCAACGATCTGCGTCTGTTGAGCCAGTTGCCGCATGTTTCGGCAATCAGCCCGATAGTTTCTGCCGGTAATATGCAGGTTGTTTTTGAGAGCCAGAACTGGCATACGCGCGTGCAGGGGGTCAGTACAGACTTGCAAACCATCCAGGGTTGGCAGATGCTCGATGGCCTCTGGTTTACTACGCAGCAGCAGGCGGGCGCGGAGCCGGTGGCCGTGCTGGGCGATACGGTGGCACAAAACCTGTTTGGCAATAGCAATGTAAATCCGGTGGGTCAACAGATACGGATTGGCAATCAGCTTTTCCGTGTGGTAGGTGTGCTGGCCCCTAAAGGCGGTTTTGGGCAGGATGACGTGATTTTCATTCCCTATCAAACGGCAATGATCCGACTGGCGAATACCAATTATCTGAGCGAGATTGTGATTGATGTGGACGACCAGAATAACATCAATCTGGTGGTGCAGGAAATCACAACCACGCTGGAGTCAAGCCATCATATTCCCAAAGGCACTCCCGACGACTTCCAGACCATTACATCCGCGCAGCTTTTGCAGCAATCGCAGCAAGTGACGCAGGCTATTGCGCTCCTATTGAGCAGCATTGCCGCCATCTCGCTGACGGTCGGCGGCATCGGTATCATGAACATCATGCTGGTCTCCGTGACTGAGCGCACGCGCGAGATCGGCATTCGCCTGGCTATTGGTGCGCGCCGCGCCGATATTCGCACCCAGTTTTTGATTGAGGCGCTGGTCTTATCGCTCTTAGGCGGTATCCTGGGTATGCTGCTCGGCATCTTTGTCGGCTGGCTAACCATTAACCTGATTATAGCGGCGCTGGCGCGCAACGGCGGTGGCACAGTGCCGCTGGTCATTACACCAACGACGCTCATGCTACCCTTTGCCGTCTCCGCTTTCATCGGCATCGTCTTCGGCCTCTATCCCGCCGTGCGCGCCTCGCGCCTCGACCCGATAGTAGCCTTGCGCCGCGCGCGCTAACACACAATCTCTACAGGATTATCCTATCCATCTCCCCCTTCGCATGGAAGGGGAGATGGATGGGCCTAGCGGAGCGCGTTGCTCATAACAAACATGAGATTGGCGGGACGCTCAGCCATGCGCCGCATGAGGTAGGGATACCACTGCGTACCGTAGGGCACATAGACACGCATATTATAGCCTTGCCGCACCAGTTCTTCCTGCAAGTCGCGCCGGATGCCGTAAAGCATTTGAAACTCGAAGGCCGACTTGCTGATGCCGTGATCGCGCACAAATCTGCGTGCGGCCTCGATGATCGCTTCGTCATGGCTGGCGATGGCGGGGAAATTGCCGCGCGCCAGCAGCATGTGCATCAATTCTACATAGTTCTGGTCTACCTGCTTCTTCTCCTGGTAGGCCAGCGAGGCCGGTTCTCTATACGCGCCTTTTACCAGACGCACACGCACGCTCTCCTCGATCAGACGCTCAATATCCTTTTTGCTGCGGTAGAGGTATGCCTGGATGACGGTGCCAACGAGCGGAAAATCGCGGTGCAGGCGTAGGGTCAACTCAACTGTGCGCTCCGTATAATCCGACCCCTCCATGTCGATGCAGACGAAGATGTTCTGCTCGCGTGCATGTTCCAATATCATGCGTATGTTCTGCTCACACAACTCTGACGCGATATCCAGGCCAAGCGCGGTCAGTTTGACAGAAATATTGGCATCAAGGTTGTTCTCGTGAATACAGTCGAGCGCGGCGATGTAATTGCGGGCCGCCTGCCGGGCCTCCGTTGCGTCCGTAACGTTCTCGCCGAGCAGGTCCAGCGCCACCTGAATATGGCGCTGATTGAGCGTGCGTGTGACTAGCAGCGCTTCATCCAGGTGTTCGCCCGCCACAAAGCGCCGCGAGACGCTTCTGGTGGCTTTATTATGAATAACAAAATCGCGTATCTGTTCGTTTTGAGCAAGATACAACAGCGTATCTTTGAGCATCGGCGCTCACCTCCTGAATAAAGTATGTGTCCTGCATAAACATCATACAAGAAACTAGCTCCAAAATAGGATGCTCCCTACCTAATCATAGATTACAGATGTGTGTGAACGCAAGGCAGGGCGATGCCTTGTCTACCATCCAAAGGATGTTCCATAATCTCATCAATAATGCGGTTTGTATCTCATATATGCCCTTTTGCGTTCTATATGTTGCACAGCAAAAGCAGGAGTGCTACGATGATCTTATGTGCTAAAGGTTTTTGAGGATAACACAAGAGAAGGGTCTGTATTATGGATGTAAAAAGAGGCGTCTATCGGCTTGCTCTATTGTTTCTGGCTTGCTTCACGGCCTTGAGCGTGGGTCTTGTCTACTGGCAGGTGGTGGTAGCGCAGCAAGTCGTGAATAATCCCCATAATGGGCGGAAATGCCTGCTGGATAACGCACCGGTGCGGGGAAGAATTTTTGATCGCAATGGTGTCTTGCTGGCCTACTCCACGCCTTCTGCGACGGGTTGTGGCTATGTGCGCCATTATACCGACCCCTCGCTGGCAGGCTTGATCGGCTACTATGCTGGCCCGAACTATCAGGCGACCGGCATTGAAGCTGCCTATAATAGCTATCTGGATGGTCAGGTCGGGATGACAGCATTGAAAAATGTGATCAATCAGACACTACATCGGCCGCCGGTGGGCGATGATATCTATTTGACGATAGACGAACGCATTCAGCGCATCGTCAATCAGGATTTTGATACCCCGGCCCTCATTGATAATGTGAATGCCTTCCCATCGAATCGGGGCGCGGTGATCGTTACCGACCCGCATACCGGTGAGATTCTTGCCATGCTCAGTCGGCCCAGTTTTGATCCGAATGAACTGGTACAGCAGCTTGCCACCGGCAATCTCTCCTATTACAACCAGTTGGTACAGAATAAGGACCAGCCGCTGCTGGAGCGGCCCATTCAGGGCAGCTATGTACCCGGCTCAACGTTTAAGACAATGACGCTGGCGGCGGCCCTTGATTCGGGACATACCACGCTCAATCAGGAGTTTAGTCAGCAGCAGGCGCTAGGGCCGGTTTACTTTGATGGGCAGGCGTTTGGGCCTGTCGGCAATAACATCCAGGGCTATACCATTCATTTTCCCGTGACAACGGCATATGGCTTTGCCCATTCGGATAACATCATCTACGCGCAAATTGGTGTTGAGACCGGCGAGCAGACCTGGCTGAACTATGCCCATAGCTTCTATGTCGGGAAGCAGATTCCCTTCGACAATTTGCCTGTTGTGGTCAGCCATGTGCGGAAGAATGGTCAGCCACTGGCAACCAACCAGCTTGCCGCCGACTCGTTTGGGCAGGGTTTCGATACCATGACTCCGCTTCAGATGTCGCTTATTGACGATGCGGTGGCGAACGGTGGGCAAATGATGCAACCGCAATTAATTGAGAAGATCGTTGATCCCAATCATAATGTGCTGGTGCAGATGTCGCCGCAGCCGTTGGGGAGCCAGCAGATTTCGGCGCAGACGGCGATGGATGTGCGGCAAGCCATGTATGGTGTAGTGCGCTGCGGTTCCGGCTCGCTGACGCCGGTCAAGCTCTATACCTCGCCCTGGTCGATTATCGCCAAGACCGGAACGGGGCAGGTGAGTGATACGGGGACACCTGCGCAGGCATGGTTAATTACGCAGGCCCCCTACTATGCCACGAATCCCGCTCAACTTCCGTCACTGACCATCGTGGCGATGCGTGAGAATGGCGGCGATGGTGGCCAGGATGTCGGCCCAATGGTGACAGCCATGTATAACGACATCTTCTCGCAAGTCATCCATGTCCCGCAGCCAGCCGCACCCGACCCGAACTATTGTTGCAAGACCGGCCTGCTACAAATCGGGTGCGCATAAAATATATGCAGGAACTCGATCAATCGAGTTCCTGCGGTCAACCATACTTATTCTTCCTGGGCCTCTATAACGACCAGCATCGCTCCCTGTTCAACGGCCTGGCCTTTGCGGGCATGCACCTCTTTGACTGTGCCGGAGATGGGGGCGGTGAGATCGTTTTCCATCTTCATGGCTTCGAGGATCAGCACGGGCTGGCCCGCGTTGACGTTCTGGCCGATCTCAACCGGCACGCCCACTACCAGCCCTGGCATGGGTGCGTAGACGCTGGCCGTGCCACCGGTGCCGCTACCTTTGATTAGACCGGCCAGCAGCCTGGCGCGTTCGTCTTCGACCTTGACCTCGAAGCGGTGACCGGCGATCTGTACCTCGTAGGTCTGGCTATCCTGCTCGTCTGGCTTAATGATGCGACGTGCGAAAATATCAAATGAGGCACCATTGATGAGCAGACTATAGTGACCGCCGACGCCGACATTGCCCTTCGCATCCGCCGCCAGGGGGGCCAGTTGCCGCCAGTCGAGCGCGTGTACCACGCCGTCCAGCGTGACGCTCTGCTGCTCCTCATGGGTTTCAATACGGTAGTGATGTTTATTGACTGTTGCAAGATAAGGCATACTTCTGAAAACTCCCTCTGGCATCCTCGCGGGTGAGTCTGGTGCCGACGAAAATATCTCTCTCATATTCTAGCATATGCAGGCGATTGGTTTACCTATGCTGATTCTAACAAACTTCTAACATATCTCCTACGTGTCTCTAACAGTAGCTGTGGCATACTAGTGGTCGGAGACTGAGAGGTATGAAGCAGGTCAACAAGGCAAAGAGAATATGTACGCAGAGGATCGTTGGTCACAATCATATCCATCTGGATTGCACAGCACCCCGACCGGTATGAAGGATGGAACTGCATCCCGGCGGCAGGTGCCGTTGCGCTGTGCAAACTGCGATATCGATATTCTCTGGCCACCTGTCGTAGTGCAGGGCAAGACCTATTGCTGCACGGGCTGTGCGGCTGGCGGCCCCTGCAACTGCGATTACTCCGAGTATAGCTCGGTCAGCATCTCAGGCGTCATTTACTACGGCACCGACGTTGCACAGGAAGGGTCGCAGCAGAATGGCGCGGCTGATCGTGGCAACGATTGCGTGTAAAACACATACATCTCTACAGGTAAGAAGGAGTGTTTAGCCGTGACAAAGATTCGTCCTGTTGGCGACCGTGTGGTCGTGAAACCTGCCCCAAGAGAAGAAGTGACGAAGAGCGGTATCGTCATCCCGGATACTGCCAAAGAGAAGCCCCAGGAGGGCACCGTCATTGCCGTTGGCAGTGGGCGCTTGCTCGATAATGGCGAGCGTGTACCACTCGACCTGCGCGAAGGTGATCGCGTCTTGTTCGCCAAGTATGGCGGCACGGAGTTCAAGCTGGATGGCGAAGAGTACCTGGTTCTCAAAGAGAACGATGTTCTCGCTGTGATTGGCTAGTGATCGGCTCGTAGAGATAGATCGTGTAAGGAGAAGGAAAAGCAATGGCAAAGCAGCTTGTATTTGATGAAGAGGCCCGTCGCTCCCTGAAAAAGGGTATTGATATTCTTGCTACCGCCGTCAAGACGACACTTGGCCCGAAGGGCCGCAACGTTGCCCTGGACAAGAAGTTCGGCGCTCCCTCTGTAACGCATGATGGCGTCACCGTCGCCAAAGAGATTCAGTTGGAGGACCCGTTTGAGAACATGGGTGCGCAGTTGCTCAAAGAGGCTGCCACCAAGACCAATGATGTGGCCGGTGATGGCACAACCACCGCAACTGTGCTGGCCCAGGCCATCGTCAATGAGGGTCTGAAGAACCTGGCGGCAGGTGCGAACCCCATGCAGTTGAAGTATGGTATCGACCGCGCTACCGAGGCCGTCGTGGAGTACATCCGCTCCGAGGCTGTGCCGGTTGACACCAAGAAAGACATCGCACAAATCGCTTCCATCTCTGCCGCCGACGAGACTATCGGTAATCTGATTGCCGATGTCATGGAGCGCGTTGGAAAAGATGGTGTCATCACGGTTGAGGAGTCACGCGGCATCAACTTCGAGACCGAGTACGTCGAAGGTATGCAGATCGATAAGGGCTACATCTCGCCGTACTTCGTCACCAACACGGAGAAGATGGAGGCCACGCTCGAAAATCCTTATATCCTCATCACGGACAAGAAGATCAGTGCCGTGCAGGATATTCTGCCGGTAATTGAGAAGATGGTGCAGCAAGGCAAGCGCGACATCCTGATTATCGCGGAGGATGTCGATGGCGAGGCGCTGGCGACCCTGGTCGTTAACAAGTTGCGCGGTATCCTCAATGTGATAGCCGTCAAAGCTCCTGGTTTTGGTGATCGCCGCAAGGAGATGTTGCGCGACATCGCTATTCTGACCGGTGGCCAGGTCATCAGCGAGGAGATGGGCCGCCGCCTGGATAGCGCGACCCTGGCAGACCTCGGCTCCGCTCGCTCGGTCATTTCGCATAAGGAAGATACCACCATTGTCGAGGGCCGTGGTGATCCCGCCGACATTCAGGCACGTATCCGTCAGATTAAGGCTCAGATTGAAGAAACCACCAGCGACTATGACCGCGAGAAGCTGCAAGAGCGTCTGGCGAAACTGGCCGGTGGCGTAGCGCTGATCAAGGTCGGTGCTGGTACCGAAGTTGAGTTGAAGTATCGCAAGACCCGCGTTGAGGATGCGCTCTCCGCGACCCGCGCCGGTGTTGAAGAGGGTATGGTGCCCGGTGGTGGTGTGGCCCTGCTGAACGCGACCGAGGCCCTGGATAATCTGCATCTGACCGGTGATGCCGCGACCGGTGTAGCGATTCTGCGCCGCGCTCTGGAGGAGCCGCTGCGCCAGTTGGCCGCCAACGGCGGTAAGGATGGCTCGGTGGTGGTCGATGGCGTGCGCCGCGCGCAGAAGGAGAAGAATAATAAGCATATCGGCTACAATGTCCTCACCGACAGCTATGAGGATATGTTCGAGGCCGGTATCGCCGACCCGGCGAAGGTGACGCGCTCCGCCTTGCAGAACGCCGCCAGCATCGCTGCGATGATCCTGACGACCGAGGCGCTTATCACCGACATTCCAGAGAAAGAGAAACCCGCCGCTCCGGCCATGCCTGAGTACTAAACGTGACATCCACAAGGGGTATCACTACACTTCTCGCTCTCTAAATACTGCACACGGAGGCATCCCTACCTATCAGGGATGCCTCTCTGCTTTGCTTGAAAAATAGCCACCAGGATGCAATTTAGCAAAATAATGATGGCCTCACCTGCGTGTGTCTGTTGCTCACATATGCACCAGTACGATGCCGAGGAAAATGAAGATAATGCCGCACCATTGGTTCCAGCTCAGGCGGTCGTGCAGGAATATCCAGGCCAGTAGCACGGTTACGGCGCTGAAGAAGGAGGCGAAGACGCTGACGATGGCTACCTGACCCGTCGCCAGCCCCAGCGTATTGGCGACGTAGCCCAGCGTGTCAAAGGTACCTGCACCAAGCAACAGAAGCCAGGCGCGTCCTCGTGGCAGATTGAGACGCTGCCCTAACGGGCGCGCCAACCAGGGCAATATCACAATGGCGCTCAGGCGGATGAGCCAGACGGGCGCGATGCCGCCGAGAAAGGGCGTGACATGGAAGCCGAGCAGCCAGAAAAGAACGCCATAACCGATAGAGGCGATGATCGCCAGCAGGACGCCCGGCGAGAAACGCCGCTCCAGGTGCAGCCAGAGATTGTAGGGGGTAACTGGAAGTTGATCCGTCCGGGTCGGTTGCTGCTTCAACTTCATCAATAGGTCCAGCGGTGTCGCTGTTAGTACAATGCCGATCATGGCAGCGGTGATGCCCAGCGTATGCAACGGACTCAATGTTTCCCCGCTCAACACGGAGAGGATGACGGTGACAACGGCGTAACTGGAAACAATGGGCGAGATAATCGCCAGTGTGCCCACCTGGAACGCGCGGTAGAACAGGAATGCGCAACCGATATTGAGCAATGCCGCCACCAGCGTCCATAGCCAGGGTACGAGATACACCGGTTGCCACAGATACAGTAGTTGCCCCGTCATGAGCAGGTAGATGCTCAGACCTACCACGCCAACGATTTGCGAGAAGAAAATAGTGCGATAGACGCCGACGCGCCGTGTGGAGTAACCGGCAAAAAAATCTCCAATACCCCAACCTAGCGCAGAGGCAAGGCCGAAAAAGATACCCATAGAAGCTCCTGTGCAATAAGACACCGACTTCTATCGTATCACAAAAAGCGGTCTGTCTGCCGACGCGCCATTGGGGGAAGCCATCATCGTTTGTAGCCAGCAACCCAGGGCAGGCGGGAGGCTATACGACGATAGCGGCTAACCCTACAAAAAAAGTCCTGCTGTCCCTGCAAAAAATGGTCATATTCCTACGATGTGTCCGTCCTGGATGCTGAGGACGCGGTCGGCCATCTCGACGATGGTGGGATCGTGGGTGGCGATCAGCATGCCAACTTGCATGTTGTGGCACAGGTCGCGTAGCAGTTTAGTGATCTCGCGCCCGGTCAGCGAGTCCAGGTTGCCCGTCGGCTCGTCGGCTACGATGAAGCGAGGTTGATGCACCAGCGCTCGTGCTAAGGCTACCCGCTGTTGCTCTCCGCCGGAGAGTTCCAGGCCGCGATGATGGGCGCGCTTGCCCAACCCCACCTGTTCCAGCGCCTGTATGGAGAGGCGCGTGCGCTCTGCCGGGTCTACCCGTGCCAGGCGCAGTGGGACTTCCACGTTCTCCTGTGCGGTGAGCGAGGGGAAGAGGTGTGCGTTTTGGAACATCATGCCGATGCTCTCGCGGCGCAGGCGGGCACGCTCAGACTCACTCATCTTTGCCAGGTCATGCCCCAGAATAAAGACCTGCCCCTGCGTGGGATCATCCAGGCCGATCAGAATGTTGAGCAGGGTGGTTTTGCCGGAGCCGGAGCGCCCACGCAGGGCCACAAACTCGCCCGGCAGAATTTTCAGGTCGATGCCGCGCAATGCATGCACCACTCCTCCGCCGGTGCGATAGTCGCGCGTCACCCCTCGCGCCTCCGCGATGGTGGTCACTGCTGCTTGCGTCGTCATGATGCTGCTCCCTTCCCGTTGCCGTTTGTCAGTACTCCGATGGGCCAGATTTCGACGTGATCATCCAGAATACGCACCTCGGCACGTCCGTTGAAAGGCAGCTTCTCAATGGCCTCCTTGGGCAATTGCAGGCGTCCGGCGCGGTCGATCAGAATGGACTCGCGGTGCGTCTCGGTGGGTAGACCAATGATAGCGCTGCCGGCGAGCATATGCGCCTCCACGCTCTCCAGCACGGTTTCTCGGCGTACCGTCTCGGTGCTGGTGCGTCCGTCGCGGATGGCAATGGTGCGATCTACCTCGGCGGCGATGGTAGGGTCATGCGTAACCGTGATGATGGTGAGTCCTAATTGCTGATTAAGCGTGCGCATCAGGTGCAGGATTTCGCCCGCCGTTACCGAGTCCAGTTCGCCGGTCGGCTCGTCGGCCAGCAGTAATTTGGGGTTGTTCGCCAGCGCGACGGCGATGGCGTTGCGCTGTTGTTCGCCGCCGGACAGTTCCGTTGGGCGTTTCTTCTCCATGCCCTTGAGGCCGACCAGTTCTAGTAGTGCGTGAGCGCGGCGCGTGCGTTCGGCGGCGCTGACTCCGCAGAGCATCTGTGGCAACTCAACATTGGCCTCTGCGCTCAGTTCGGGCAGCAGGTTGCGCCCGCTCTGTTGCCAGACCTGACCGACGATGTGGCGGCGATAATGAATACGCTGGGCGCTGCTCAGGCGCGTAAGGTCATAGCCATCGACGATGCAGCGACCGGCGCTGGGAATATCCAGGCCACTCAAAATATTCATCAGCGTACTTTTGCCAGAGCCGGAGGCACCCACAATGGCGATCATCTCGCCAGGGGGCACCTCCAGGTCTAATCCTTGCAAAGCCACCACTTCCAGGTCCGCGACTTTGTAAATTTTGACCAGATTATCACATATAACGAGTGGTTCCGGCATACATGCTCCATCCTAATTTTGATGTATTGTCAACAATTGTAACACATCGATTAGTCTTCACTATGATACTTAAGCACCTGACTATAATTGGTAAAAATCACCATCTTGATAATTTTTTTTACCAGAGAGCTTGCATTTTTCAAATTGGTATGCTATTATTACCATGTGATTGATGAAATTTAGCAAATATATAGAAAATTTTAAAGAGATGAACAAAAAAGGACATGCTGTTCGCACGAGAAAGGAGATTACGATGGGACCACATCTCTTCTTACGGGAAGAGGTATTGAAGCAACGACAGCAGGCGTTGTTGGCCGAGCGGGAGCAGCAGCGACTGGCACGGCTGGCCGCTGCCGATGCAGATCGCCTGGATGGTGATGTGCGCCATGTCATTGCGTTGCTGGGTTTCGTTCTGGTCGCGTTAGGTACGCGCCTGCAACAGGTTGAGCCTGTTCTCTCTGACGAACAAGTGATGCGTAGGGCAACGGTACCCTTGAAATGAAGGAAGGTGCTATGAAGGAGAAAGGTATGTATCCATTGATTACACGAGATCCGGTCAGCGGCGAGGAACTGATTGTAACGCGGCTGGAATGCCCGGCGAGCGGGGTTGTGATAGAGGGCCGCTTTAGCCTGGGCTGGATTGGCCGCCTGAGCCGTGAGCAGCTTGACTTTGTGGAGCTGATGGTCAAGTATCGCGGCAACATTCAGAAGCTGGCGGCTGAACTGGACATCGCCTATAACACTGCGCGTAGCCGTCTGGACGAGATTGTCACGGCGCTGGGGGGAACGCCGGAGAATGATGGGCGCGTTGACCGGCGCGCTGTGCTGGATCGGCTGGCTGCGAAGGAGATCACGGTGGAAGAGGCGATGAAGATGCTAAAGGGGTCTTAGACCATGAGCGAGGAAAAGGATGAGCGCGACCGCATTCTGCGTCTGATCGAGCGTGGGCAAATCACGGCGGAGCAGGCGGCTCAGTTGTTGGATGCTCTGAGTGAACTGGATACAGCCGCACGGATGGGCGGGCGCAGACGCGACCCTGTGATACTTGTGCGTGCTACCAGCCTCAATGAGCGCAGACATCCCCTGGTGTTGCATGCCCGTTTGCCACTACAACTGCTGCGTGTCAGCACGCGCCTGGGCCTGCGCCTCATCCCCAACGTAGACGAAGATGCGCTGGATGAACTATTAGGGGCAATTGAGCAGGGGGCGGGTGGGCGCATGCTGGACCTGCAAGACCTGGAGCGCGGCGAGCGCGTTGAAATCTTTGTTGAACGGTAAAGCGGTTCTGAGTTCTTGAGTCTCACAGAGAGCATAGTATCCACAAAGGGCTACATACTACTGACGAAAAAAGGAGAGAGGCATGTTTCAACAACAACTTCCTGCCGGTGATATTCGGCATGTTGTGCTGACGCAACTTGACGATAATCTGGTCGTGCGCGGCTGGAGTGAGCAAACGATCAGGGTAGAGTCAGAAAATACCCCGGCTATTTTTCAGCACGAGGGAGATACACTTCATATCGCGCAGTGCGATGAGGCGCTCTTGCTGCATGTGCCTTTTGAGACGATGGTGAGCATCCGCGAAGCTGGCGGCGATGTCAGGGTTGATGAGGTGCGTCAACTGGAACTGAGCGATATTGGTGGTGATGTGCATGTTGAAAGGATCAATGGTGACGTGCTGGGAGGCGAATTGGCAGGAGATGTCGCTCTGAGTGATATTCGGGCAGGTGTGCATATCGAGCATATCACTGGAAATGCCGTTTGTAACACTATCGCTGGCAGTGTAGAACTGCGCGAGGTAGAGGGTGATCTGGCAATTCACGATGCGGGTCAGGCCACGCTCGGTCACATCGGTGGTGATTGCGAACTGCGCCTCAGCGACAATGGTGCGGCAACCATCGAGAATGTTGGCGGCGATTTCGTGGCGAGCGGCCTGGCCAGTCTGGAAGTGCATAACGTTGGTGGCGATACGGTCATACGTGAGAGCGCGAACGCTGTGCTTGCAGTGGGCAATATTGGCGGTGATCTGCAAATCATTGGAGCGCAGGTGGTGCGCGTCGGCAATAGCGGCGGCGATTGCGATATTCGTGATGTACGCGGTGATGCGATGCTCGGCCACATAGGTGGCGATGTTAATATCAACGGCATTGGTGGCATGCTCCATCTCGGCAATATTGGCGGTGATGCGAGCCTGCGCGGCGTGCAAGGCAGCATCGAGGCCGGTAATATTGGTGGTGATCTCACACTCCAGGCCGATTTTCCGGCTGGCAGCACAACACGCCTGAATGTTGGTGGAGACGCGGTTGTGATGCTGCCGGAAGCGGCTAATCTCGCGGTGCGCGCCCAGGTTGGTGGCAGTATCAAAGGACGCTCGCTCTCCTCGGCGGCGCGTGGCAATTCGGTCGCGCTGGTGTATGGCGAGGGGGCTGCGACGCTCGAACTCATGGTTGGTGGTGATCTGGTTGTTAAGGGCAATGCAGAGCCACGCAGCAGTAGCAGCAGCAGTGCGTGGAGCGACTTCGCCGCCGGTTTCGCCGGGATGGGCCGCGATTTTGAACGCATGGGCCGTGAGTTTGAGCGCGAATTTGGGCGTATGGGCCGCCAGTTCGAGCGCGAATTTGGGCATAGTAGGATGAAGAGCAAGATGAAAGAGAAGGGTAAGGGGCCACATGCTCAGGTGCGTGTGCGCATCAACGACCGTGAGTGGCGCTTTGACCAGGAGCGCCTGAGCCGCATCATCGAGCAGGCTCAGCGCGCCGCCGCTGAGGGTGTGCAGGGGGCCATGGAGGCGGTCGAGCAGGCGTTGAGCAATCTTAAAATGTCGGTGCCGCCCACACCCCCACCGCCCTTTACGCCAGACGCGAATGCTGCTTCGGCCCAGGCGCAGCAGGAGCGCAAGGCCCCGGAAGTGCCGGTTGCGCCGGATGATGCGCCGAAGGCTCAGCGTATGCCCACGACAGAGCAGGAACGCGAAGCCATTTTGCGCATGATCGCCGAGGGACGCATCAGCCCCGAAGAAGGCGACATGCTACTTGAGGCGCTGGAATAGCTCCCCTCGTTCCGTAGGGGCGTGATTCATCACGCCCCACCCGTGAATCGTGTTGTGTGTGTGAAAAAGCACGCTGGCGGGTCAGCATGGTCTGGTCAATTGATATGAATAATAAGCAAAAGATGTAAGATGTGAATCACGCTTTATCACGCCCCACCCGTGAATCGTGTTGTGTGCGTGAAAAAGCATGCTGGCTAGTCAGCATGGTCTGGTCAATTGATATGAATAATAAGCAAAAGATGTAAGATGTGAATCACGCTTTATCACGCCCCACCCGTGAATCGTGTTGTGTGCGTAAAGAGCACGCTGGCCGGTCGGCATGATTCGGTCGGTTGGTATAACCCACAGGTACAGGATGTGTCACGGTCGGGGCGTGATGAATCACGGTCGGGGCGTGATTCATCACGCCCCTACGGTGTTGAAAGGGAGGTGTAAAAGTCGCGGGGCCTGTTCGTGCTATGGAGGTGAATGCTTATGTGAAACAAATCTGATTTATCCAATCCCTGGATGGTGGAGGTTCTGGCTACTATGTTCTATTCTGTTGTCATTCCTGGTATACTACAGGCGCAAGGACAGAAGAGGTATCGTGTGGAGGAGACGTTATCACCGGCCTCGCTTTTGCAGGTGGGAGATACGGAAGGCGTCTTGCAGGCGGGAATGGGCCAACGAAGAGAGGATAGATTGGCTAGCATGACAGGGGATAAATCTGGAAAGTCTTCTCGTGCAGATCGCATGAGGTTCACGGCGCAATCCGGCGCGGCAACAACGGGCAATGATGTCGCGCTGACGCTGACCGCGCTCTACGAGCAGTTCCGGCGTCCCATCCACTCCTATATTTATCGCTTGCTTGGCAATCAAGAAGATGCTGATGATGTGACTCAGGAGGTGTTTGTACGCGCCTGCCTGTCCTGGGATGGCTTGCACGAGCGCGAGCATCTCTCCCCCTGGCTCTATCGGATTGCGACGAATCTGTGTGTTGATATTTTGCGTCGTCGCAAACGCATCTCCTGGTGGCCCCTGACTGTGCGCAATCGCCAGGAGGAACAGGGCGACGCGATGTTAAATGACGACATGTCCGCGCTGCTGGCTAACAGCGGCGGTATTCCAGAGATTGCCGAACGCGAACATATCCGGCACACACTCCAGGCTCTTCCGACAGAGTACGCAGTTGCACTGGTACTGCACGCGGCACAGGGCCTTCCCTATCAAGAGGTGGCCACTATCCTCGGCATCTCACCTAACGCTGCCGCGACCCGCATCTCGCGCGCTAAGAAGATGTTTGCGGAGCAGTACCGGCGTATCAGTCAGGATAGTACTGGCAAGAAGGAGAACGTCCGATGAACGAGACCCATCTTCCACCACTACTTGTTCCTGAAGTAATCGGTCGTGAAACCTGTTATATTGCCCGTCTGTACCTGGGTGTCTGGGCCGATCTGAATGAGACGCAACGGGCACAGGTCTGGCGACATTTGCGTGTCTGCGCTGCTTGCAGGGCGGAAGCCTCTCTGTACGAGAACGTGAACCGTGCCATGAGCAGTTTGCCGATCTCCACACCCTCTGCGCGCGTGGATCAGGCCGTGATGGCGGCAATTGCGGCGCGTAGTCAGGGCAAGGGGGCATCGCTACAACCAGCACATGCAGCATCGCGTGTGCTACAGGCATCGCCGGTACCATCTATCAGAGCTAGAGCTTCCAGGCCACGTGGCCTTGTGCGCACCGGTGGCTTAATCGCGGCGGTGGCGATCATTGCAACCGTACTTTTTGCTACGCTCTACTTCACACGGCAAGCTTCTCCATCCCAGCGAACCTTGCTGCTTCCGGCCAGCCTGACCTGGACCAGTTACGTGCTATACGAAGTGCAGAATAACGTGGATAAGCGGGGGCAGAAGTATCGTACCATCACCTATTATAATATGAGCAATCACGATATGAACGTTGAGACGGTGATGGACAACTCGCTGGATGTAGTGATGATTAGCGATACGCATGATGCGCTTGGCCTGGATATGATGCACCATATCGCGCAGTGGGATGCCAGCAACTGGGCCGTTGACGAATCGATCTTTGATCTGAATAGCCTGAAGCGTGAATTGCGCGCCAACCCGTCGGCCTACCAGGGCACAATGACGTTTGATGGGCAGCAGGTCTATCGCATCCTCTGTTCCAACAACCTAACCATGCTGCTGGACAAGGATTACATGCCCGTCAATGTGCTGAATGTCGGTGGTGCACCGGTCTATCAAACCCTCAAGATGCTTCACCCTTCGCAGGTACCCGATTCCATGTGGGACATGAGTATCCCCCCCGGCTTCCAGATGGGTACCTTGCCCGCCAAACCATAAGGACGGAGATGATAAATTTTCCCCGTAGGGGCGTGATTGATCACGCCCTGAGAGCGGCTCGGTGGATAAACAGGGGGCGATGAATCAGGCCCCTACGAGATCGCTGATTGTGGGTGAAAAAATTATTATCTCCTTTTGCCTGTTGATCGTGTTGAGCGCGTGGATGGATATGATCCCGAACCAGATTGCCCCGTCTTTGACACGATCAACAGGCAGAACCAGATATATCTCCAACCCGGCGAGATTCCGGCTTTCTTTTGTTACAGTCCGTCGCCTGCCCCTATGGATATATCCGGCAATGTTTGACCCGATCCATGTGCAACGGATACAATACGGAGAGAAGGTTCTTGTACGTGAAATATGTTTCACGATGGCGTGACAACACGGAGGGAACAGTAAATGACAGAACATATTCCCGTGATTGTGGGGGCGGCGCGTCTCCCGACCGGTAAATTTTTGGGTGGTTTGTCCAGCTTTAGCGCCCCAGAACTGGGTGCAATAGCTATTCGTGAAGCGGTACACCGCGCGGGGATCGCGCCGGAGGCGATAGATGAAGTGATTATGGGCAATGTCGTCTCGGCAGGTGTAGGGCAGGCACCGGCGCGTCAGGCGGCCATCAAGGCCGGTTTGCCCGACGATCTGCCCGCCTTTACGGTTAATAAGGTCTGCGGCTCCGGCCTGAAAGCCATTATGCTGGCGGCGCAGGCCATTCGCGCGGGCGATGCGCAGGCATTTGTGGCCGGGGGCATGGAGAGCATGAGCAACGCACCCTACCTGCTAGCGCAGGCGCGTACCGGCTATCGTATGGGCAACGGGGAACTGATCGATGCCGTCGTGCATGACGGTCTCTGGTGCGCCTTTGAGCATATCCACATGGGCAACGAAGCCGAGATCATTGCCGAGAAATTCGGTATTACGCGCGAGGAGCAGGATCGCTTCGCCTTACGCAGCCATCAACGTGCGGCTGAGGCTACCGCTTCCGGGCGTTTTAAGGAAGAGATTGTACCGGTTGAGGTTCGGCAGAAGAAGGGCACACTGCTAATTGAGGCCGATGAACCTATCCGTACTGATACCTCGTTAGAGGCGCTGGCGAAACTGAAGCCCGCTTTTCAGGAGGGTGGCACGGTCACAGCGGGCAACGCGCCCGGCTTGAGCGATGGTGCCTCGGCGACGGTTGTGGTTGAGCAGGACTTCGCGCGTGCGCATGGTATGCCCATTCTGGCGCGCATCACCGGCTATGCCTCTGCCGCCATCACACCGCGCTATGTCTTTGCCGCGCCAACCCGCGCTGTGCGTCGTCTGCTGGAACGCACCGGCATGAAACTGAGCGATTTTGACCTGATTGAAGTCAATGAAGCTTTTGCTGCACAGACGCTGGCAAATGGAAAAGAACTGGATTGGGACTGGTCGCGTGTCAATGTCAACGGTGGCGCGATAGCCCTGGGTCATCCCATCGGTTCCAGTGGTGCGCGTGTGCTAACCACGCTGCTCTACGAATTGCGTCGGCGCGGAGGTGGGCGTGGTCTGGCGACGCTCTGCCTGGGCGGTGGCGGCGCGGTTGCGATGGCGATTGAAGTATAAAAGGCATGAGAATCACAAGGGGTATCACTACCTGTTGGCGTGGTATCTCTCGTGGGTGCTATGTGTGGGTATCATGCTGTGAGTTTTGGCCTCTGCAATACGTATCATTTTTGGCGATAAGGGGCGTGAGTACTCACGCCCTGTATTCCCCATGAACCCCTTCGATGGTTCAGTAAAGGAACACATCCCTGGCTTGCTAAGCATAAAAACAGGCATGGTTACAGGGTGCCCGGAAGGAGCAGCATTGTGCTAGGACGAGCAGAATGGCTCAAAGAGAAACGCCGCATGATAGAGATACGCTATGATACGATGTATGCCTACAATTATGATGACCATTGGGGCCACATCAATCCCTCACATCGTACCTTCCTGCTAGATTTTCTGGCTTATTTACCCGGCGGAGCTTCCTTGCTTGATGCTGCCTGTGGCACCGGCAAATACTGGCCTTTCATCCTGGGGAGCAAGAATGATCAAACGCATACCCAGGAGCATTATACATTGCTTGGCATCGACCAATCGCGCCAGATGCTTCGGCAGGCGCAGACTAAATTTCCCGGCGTGCCAACCGAGAAGCTTGGTTTGCAAGAGATGAGCTACCATGAAGCCTTTGACGGTATTCTCTGCGTGGATGCGATGGAGATGATCTTTCCAGAGGATTGGCCGCTCGTACTGCATAATTTCCATCGTGCCCTGCGTAACGGCGGCTACTGCTATTTTACCGTCGAGATCATCGACCCTGGCGAACTCATCGAGTCACAGGCCGAGGCCAGACGCCAGGGTTTGCCCATCGTTGAAGGGGAATATGCCCATAGTGGGGGCTATCACTACTATCCCCGTCTTGAGCAGGTGCGCGCCTGGTTGCAGGCGGCCCGGTTCACCGTCATCGAAGAGGGCGAAGGTGACGGCTATCACCACTTTATTGTACAAAAAGCCTGAGTTCTTGCCACAGCCTGGCACCCGCAGCCTGGCTGTGGGTGTTTATTGTGACGAAACGGCACGCCACCATAACCCAAATAGGCCAGTTTGTTAATCTCGCTATTCCTCATCCGTAAAAACAAGCAGTGAAGCACAATGGAGCGTGGGGAGTTATTGTCTATCGTGTCTGATGTCGTGGATGGAAGGGGATATCTTGATGGAAATGATGTGTATGCTGGAAAGAAGTGAGCAATGGCGTTCTTTAGTTGCAGATGTGTGGTAAATCACGCTTTGCTCGCCGTGAGGAGGTTCCCAGCGTCGCTACCGATAGAGTATTCAGCATGTGATGTGTGTACTTACTCTAATTTTAAAGAGGAAAAGTGCTTATGAGTAATACGTGGAATCAACAGCCACCTCAACAACCTGATCCAAATCAACCTGTATATATAAATGCGCCCTCTCGCAATGGCAGTCTTCTCCGTGAATATCGCCAGCAGCAACCGGATAGTGTTCAGCAACCATTTTCGCCGCCTCAGCAGCAATCTCCGATGACCTCACAGCCGTCGCAATATTCAGCGGGGTCTCCAACGCAGGCTGGCACGGGCCAGAGCTATAATCCTTATTCCCCTCTGCCGCCGGGGCCATCCATGCCACCAGGGCCGCAACCGGGGCAACACCCTTCTATGCCGCTAGGGCCACAGCCGCAACCGGGGCAACACCCTTCTATGCCGCTAGGGCCACAGCCACAACCGGGACAACATCCATCGATGCCGCTGGGACCGCAAGCTCCACGCCAGTGGCCCCAGAGCTTTCAACCGTTTGCCCAACCGTTGGCTAATTCGTGGCAAATGGTCAAGCAATGGTCGGGCAAGATGATGGCCGCGCATCGGGCCGGCTACGAGGCACCGTTGCCACCGATGCAGGCATATCGCCCGCAAGTAAACAATTCGCAGCAACTTGCCCAGGCCCCATCACCCACTGCACCCGGACAAGGAGGGCCGCCCGCGCGGAGTTCGCGTCCCTTGCGCCTCATCCAGCGCCGCCAGCGCCGTCAGAATCCCAGGCGCAAGCGCATTATTATTGGCGTGCTGGTTGGTATCCTCTGCCTGCTCATCATTCTGCTCTCTTCAGGTGCGGCCTATGCGTATAACTACTATCAGAGCCAGTTGCCGACTTTGCAAAAGCTGGCCAATCAGCAGATTCCGCAGACCTCGCGTATTTATGACCGTAATGGTACTCTGCTGTATAATGCCTATAGCGATGGTGGCCGCCGAACCTATGTGAGTTATCAGTACATCCCTCAGGTGATGGACTATGCCATGACCTCGGCGGAAGACCCAACTTTCTGGACCAACGACGGTATAGACTTCAACGGCATCACACGCGCCGCATTCCAGTATGCTACCACGCATCATATTCAGAGCGGCGGTAGCACTATCACACAGCAACTCATCAAAAACTTGCGCAATGATGCTCAAGATACCCTGCAACGCAAAATCTCTGAGGCGACGCTGGCAATTGGGCTGACGCAGCAGTACCCCAAGTGGAAGATATTGGAGATGTACCTGAATGTCTCGCCCTTTGGTTCGCAAGACCTGGGCGTGGAAGCTGCGGTTGAGGAGTACTTCAAACTTCAGCCCGTCTGTAATACCGATTTCAATAAGGGCGTGTTTAGCTGCGTGCCGGGCATTGCTCTGTTGGATTGCCCGCAGATTGCAAGCTGCAATAATCCCTCGCAGGTCTATCTGGACAAAAACGGCAATGTCGTCAAGAAATACAAGCCTGACCCGATGATGGCGCTGGCGCGCGCCTCGCTGCTGGCCGGTCTGCCGCAAAGCCCCGTCTCCTATGATCCCACGCTCGGTAAATATAACCGCAGCCTGGCTTTAAGCCGACAGGACTATGTCCTTCACCAGATGATGAAATATGGTCAGCCAGTACAGGGGATCGGCAAACTCACTCCAGCCATTATCGCGCAGGCCGAGGCGCTGACGGCCAAAATGACCTTCACGCCCTTTACGCAGAAGATTATCGCCCCAGGTTTCGTCAATTGGGTCATCCCACAGATCGAGGATGCGCTGGGCAATGGCGATGAGACGGTAGGTACAGAGCGCTTTATCACCGGCGGCTTCAATATTCGCACTACTGTCGATGCCAAGATCGAGCAGTACGTTGAGGCGGCGGTAACTCGCCATTTGACTCAGCCTGAGTATCAGTATTTTACGGGCCAGGATGGGCCTCTCAATACTGAGAATAATGTCAATGACGCTGCTGTCGTCGTGATGGATGCCAAGACAGGTGAAATTATCGCAATGGACGGTAGCTCAAACTACTACTCGACCGATCCCAGAATAGAAGGACAATACAATGTAGCGACCGATGGCCTGGGCCGCCAGCCCGGTTCGACCTTCAAAATTTTCGACTATGTGACGGCCTTCGAGATGGGTTGGTACCCAGGTATCATTCTGACCGACGCGAAGACCTACTTCCCTAATGGCGGCGGCAGTGACATCGCCAATGCCTACACGCCGTCTGACTATAGTCAATATGGTGTCGCCGGTACCAATGTCTCTATCCGCACTGCGACAGCAGACTCGCTCAATGTGCCGGCGATCAAAGCGGTCGAATTCGCTGGCGTCAATAACGTGATCAACACGGCGCGTCGCTTCGGGGTGACAGCCATCGACGCTGACCTGGCGGCAGCTAATCGGCAGCGCGCGGCCCAAAAGTTGCCGCCGGAGACGATGGATCAGTTCATCGGTCCCGCCCTGGCGCTGGGGTCAACCGATATACCGCTGATTCAAATGGTCGGAGCCTACCAGGTGCTGGCCAATCAGGGGGTGCGCATTCCACCACACAGCGTACTGGACATCTGGGATAACTACGGTCATCACCTCTATCACTATGACCCGACCCATCCCAATGGCACGCAGGTCGTCAGCCCACAGATTGCCTACCTGATGACGAACGTGCTGGCGGACGAAAATGCGCGTGCTGTTGAATTCTGGCCTGATCATGTCCTCTCGTTCTGGGATATGGACCCGACGCATACCACCTGGCAGGTCGCGGCCAAAACCGGTACCACCAGCGATGCTACCAATACAAATATTCTGGATAACGTGACCCTCGGCTACACGCCGGATGTGGTTGTGGGTGTCTGGGTGGGCAATGCTAATAATGAGCCGATGACAAACCACACCATCGGTATTACGGGTGCTGCGCCGATCTGGCATAGCGTCATCGAGAATCTGGTAGGTCAGTGTAACTATGACTATACCACCAGTACGGCCCCTGATGGTATTCCCTGCACCGATATGCAGGATGTGCAGGCGCTGCACTATACAGATAAACAGTTCCCCGTTCCGCCAGGCGTGGGCCAGTATCCGACGAACACCTACAATGGTCTGATGGGTAGCGGCAATGTTGATTGGATGCTGGATAACGAGCAGCCACAACAGAGCGGCGTCGCACCCGTCACCACGACCTGCACGAACAATCAGGGCAATAACAACAATAATGGGGGGCAGAGCTGCACGCCAACTAACAATGGTGGGGGCAACGGGAACGGCGGAGGTAATGGCAACGGCGGAGGCAATCCACCCACCGGAGGGCCGCCACAGACGCCGGGCGGAGGCAATGGGAAGGGTAATGGTGGAGGGCACCAGGGTGGATGAATAATAATCGTCTATAAATGACAGAAACGCCGCAGAGGATCGGATTATATTACTTTTGATCTTCTACGGCGTTTTTGTATATACTCAAGAAATATGCTTGGTAATGCGCTTCCATACGTGTGCCTCAGAGCCTCAATATAGATAACCGCCTCTTCTACTTCCGGGGGAAACTCTTCCAGGTAAGGTAGCACGTTTTATAAACAATCTATTATATTTGTACCTCGCTGTTTTTTACGTGAATAGCTGCGTGGCTGATCAAAGTGTAGCAGAAATGTGAGGGCTGTCAAAACGCTTCTTGCTCCAATTGTTCTGGGTATCCGTCAATGTTTTGCAGGGCAGGGTTTTGCTACGAAAAAGCTGACTTTATCGGTATACATCCTTCCGGTTATCCACCGTTAGCAGCGTAATTGTTTGAGCGTGGTCATCAATCGTGTAGATGATCCGGTAGTTGCCCACACGCACGCGATAGATATCAGCGTAACCGCGCAATTTCTTGACGCCAAAGGGCCGCGATCTTCGCGCAGAGCCTCAATATGCTGATCAACACGATTGACTATCTGCTGCGGCAGCGCGTTGAGTTGCTTTTCCACTTGTTTCGTGATCAGAATGCGGTAAGGCACGCATGCTACTCGCGTTGTTGGCGTTCCCGTCGGAAGTCTTCGTGGTCTCGCACCTTGCCAGCAGCGATCTCTGCCCGCGCCGTCTCCAGTTCGGCAGCCAGTTCGCGGGTAACCTCGATTTCTTCATTGCTCAGTACCTGGGTCACGAGTTCCGCGATATAGCGTTGCATCTCTTCGGGTTGCTGCTGTGCCAGCTCAAAAGCATGGCGCAGTTCCTCTATCATCGCTTGACCTCCTCCAAAGTTTGCTTCGTTCTCCCCCATAGTATATTACAGCTACAACAGCTTGCCCAATCGGTTTGAGCCAGCAGGGCGAGCGCAACGGTATGATACTCGCCCCAATTTTCCCACGCTCTTGACAATCCCCCTCGCTGAGTGCTATTCTGTATTTGCACTCTCATAGTGAGAGTGCTAGCAATCAAACTTGACAAACGTTGTATCATGCTAGCGTAGCGACTAACCTGTGTCGTCACAGGGCTGACGCTGCGTCGGGGACGAGGGACGGCAAGGAGATGATACCACTCAGTCAGCGCAAGCAACAGATTCTACGCGCCCTGGTGGAAGAATACGTCCACACCGCAATGCCTGTGGCGTCGGAGACTCTCGTGCGCAAGTATGGGTTAAACTACAGCTCGGCGACGGTGCGCAATGAACTCGCCGGGTTGGAAGAGATCAACCTGATCTATCAGCCGCATACCTCTGCTGGACGTGTGCCTACGGACCTCGGCTATCGCTATTTTGTCGAGCATCTCATGCAAGAGTCCGCTCTTTCGCTCGACGAGCAGCGTTTGATTCGGCACCAGTTTTACCAGGTGCAGGATCAATTAGACCAGTGGGTACGTCTGACCGCGTCGGTGATGGCGCGTTTGCTGCATAGCGCCGCTGTAATGACGCCGCCGCGCGCCGCTGAGGGACGATTAAAGCACTTTGAAGTGTTATCTATATCGGACTTCTCGGCGTACCTGGTGATGGTGCTGGAAGATGGCACCGTCAAACAGCAGCGCTTACTCTTAGAAGACCCGGTACAGCAGGAGGAATTGAGCGAGATCACGACGCGCCTGAACCGCATCTTTGAGGGCCAGAACGCGCCAGCGATCCAGAAACTGCTCGTCGAGCGCGATTTTGCGCCCTTAGAGCGTCTGATTGCGACCTCGATTGTGCATATTCTGGAGCAGCACGGTGATCTGTTGGGCGACATCTTCTATCGTGAGGGTGTGCTGAATATTCTGGAGCAGCCGGAATATAGCCGCATGGGGTCGGAGGAGGAGCGCAACGAGCGGGTGCGCAAGGTGCTGGAAGTGCTGGAGCAGAACCGCTTCCTGCCCGCACTGGCCTCGCAATTGCGTGCCTCTGATGGCGTGCAGGTCATCATCGGGGGCGAAAACCAGTGGGATGAGATGAAGGATGTGAGCCTTGTGATGGCGCGCTATGGGCGCGAGGGGAAGGTGGGTGGTCTGCTGGGCGTGATCGGCCCGACACGCATGCAATATGGGCGTGCGATTGCGGTCGTGCGTTATATGGCGCAGGTAATGAATGAGCTATTAGCAGATGTTTATGGTTATGAATAAGGTAGGGTGTGATGAATCACGCCCTGCTTGCCCGCCGCTCTGCTCTCAGAGCATGATGGGTGCAGGGCGTGATAAATGCCGGGAATAATGGATGCAGGGCGTGATGGATGCAGGCAGGGCGTGATGAATCACGCCCCTACGGAAAACATAGATTCTTGTGTAGGAGGCAACCGTGGCAAAAGTTATTGGTATTGATCTAGGCACCACAAACTCGTGTGTTGCAGTGATGGAAGGCGGCGAGCCTGTCGTTATCCCCAATGCGGAGGGTTCGCGCACAACTCCTTCTGTGGTGGCTATCACGAAAACTGGTGAGCGTCTGGTTGGTGAGGTGGCCAAGCGTCAGGCTATCACCAATCCTGAAAATACCATTTATTCGATTAAGCGTTTTATGGGTCGCAAATACGATGATCCTGAAGTAGATCGTGACCGTCGGCTCGTGCCATACAAAGTGGTGCGCGCCAGCAATGGCGATGCCTGGGTGGAAGTACAGGGCAAGGCGTACAGCCCGCCGGAGATTTCGGCTATGATTCTGCAAAAGTTGAAGACCGACGCGGAAGCGTATCTGGGTGAGCGCGTCACGCAGGCCGTGATTACTGTTCCGGCGTACTTTAACGACGCTCAGCGTCAGGCGACGAAGGATGCCGGTAAGATCGCCGGTCTGGATGTATTGCGAATCATCAACGAGCCGACTGCCGCTTCGCTGGCCTATGGTCTGGACAAGAAGAAAGACGAGCGTATCGCCGTTTACGACCTCGGCGGAGGCACGTTTGATATCTCCATCCTGGAACTGGGCGATGGTGTCTTCGAGGTCAAGAGTACCAATGGCGACACACACCTGGGTGGCGACGACTTCGATCTGCGTATTATCACCTGGATGGCTGACGAGTTCAAGAAGGAGCAGGGGATTGACCTGCGCCAGGATCGCATGGCACTCCAGCGCCTGAAGGAAGCTGCTGAGAAGGCCAAGAAAGAGCTATCCAGCGCGATGCAGACGGAGATCAACCTGCCGTTCATTACCGCCGATGCCAGCGGCCCCAAGCACCTGAATATGACGTTGACGCGCTCGAAGCTAGAGCAGTTGGTAGAAGATTTGATCGAGAAGACGCGCGGCCCCGTCATGAAGGCTCTTGCCGATGCCGGTATACGCCCAGGAGACATTAACGAGATTGTGCTGGTTGGTGGTCAGACTCGTATGCCAGCGGTGCAGGCGATGGTCAAACGCATCTTTGACCGCGAGCCGAATCGTGGTGTGAACCCTGATGAGGTGGTCGCTGTCGGTGCGGCCATTCAGGCTGGTGTCTTGACGGGTGATGTCAAGGATGTGCTGCTGCTCGATGTGACGCCGCTCTCGCTGGGTATCGAGACGCTGGGTGGTGTCTTCACCAAGCTGATTGAGCGCAATACCACCATCCCGACGCAGAAGAGCCAGATCTTCTCGACCGCCAGCGACAATCAGTCCAGCGTCGAGATCAACGTCTTACAAGGTGAGCGCGAATTTGCGAAGGACAACCGCTCGCTGGGTACCTTCATCCTGGACGGCATCCCACCCGCTCCACGCGGCGTGCCACAGATTGAAGTGACCTTTGACATTGACGCCAATGGTATCCTGAATGTATCAGCCCGCGACCGGGGCACAGGTAAGCAGCAGAAGATTACGATTGTTGCTTCCAGTGGCCTGTCGAAAGAGCAGATCGACCGTATGGTGCGCGATGCCGAGGCGCATGCTGCCGAGGACAAGCGTCGCAAGGAAGAGGTCGAGGAGCGCAACCTGGCCGATAGTGCGGCCTACCGTGCTGAGAAGAGCATCAGCGAACTGGGCGACAAGCTGACCAGCGAGCAGAAGAGCGAGTTGGAGTCTAAGATTGCCGACGTGCGTGCGGCCCTCTCGACCGATGATATATCGCGCATCAAGGCGGCCCGCGAGGCTCTGGAGCAGAGCTTCTACAAGGTCAGCGAGTCCATCTATCGCGGGGCTGGCGCTGGCGCAACTGCCGGTGCAGACTATAGTGGTGGCTCGTCGTCACCCAACGATGACACCATCGAGGGTGAGTACAAAGAGATGTAACCCATACGGTAGGGGCGTGATAGTCACGCCCCTGTCCGTCATCTGTAAACCCGTAGGGGCGTAATTCATCACGCCCATGAACGGAGGAGTGCCTGTGAACGGATCGAGGGGCACGAAGGGTGTGATAACGCATATCCCTACGGCGAGAGGAAATGAAAGTCTAGTAGCGCGGATCACAACGCGCCCTGTTTCTGAACGTAAAGGACCGGTCGATGGCCACGAGCAAGCGAGATTATTATGAGGTGCTGGGGGTAACGCGCACGGCAAGCGACGATGAGATCAAGAAGGCATTTCGTCGGCTTGCCAAGCAATATCACCCGGATGCGAACAAAGAGCAGGGAGCGGAGGCCCGCTTTATCGAGATCAACGAAGCTTACGAGGTGTTGAGCGACCCCCAGAAGCGTGCCGCCTATGATCGTTATGGGCATGCTGGTTTGGGGAGCGCTGCCGGGGCGGGTTTCAGCGACTTTTCGACGTTCAGCAGTATCAACGATCTCTTCGAGACATTTTTCGCCAGCGCCGCCGGAGCGCAACGCCGCACGGGGACGCCGCGTGGGCAGGATATTCGCTACGAACTGACGATTACCTTCGAGGAGGCCGTTTTTGGCTGTCAGAAAGAGATCGAACTGCCGCGTTGGGAGACCTGCACGCATTGTCGTGGCACCGGCGCGCAGCCGGGTACCTCGACCTCGCGCTGTCCGGCCTGCCAGGGCAGCGGCGAGATTCGCCGGGTGCAGCAGTCCATCTTTGGCCAGTTTGTCAATGTGACGATCTGCGAACGCTGTCGTGGCGAGGGACGTGTCATCACGACTCCTTGCGAGAAGTGTCGCGGTCAAGGCCGTGTGCGCAATAATCGGCGCGTGGTGGTCAATATTCCCGCCGGTGTCGATGATGGTATCAATGTGCGCGTCACGGGCGAAGGTGAGGTCAGCGCGCGTGGTGGCACACCGGGCAACTTGTATGTTATTCTCACGGTCAAGCCCCATCCCTTCTTCAAGCGGCAAGGCAACGACATCATCTACGAGATGCCGATCCGCTTCACACAGGCGGCCCTGGGCGATGAGGTTGAGGTGCCAACGGTGGATGGCAAGACGACCATGCTCAAGATACCGCCCGGCACGCAAAGTGGGCGCTCGTTCCGCTTGAAAGGTCTGGGTGTGCCGGTAGTGCATAGCAGCGCGCGCGGTGACGAGCATGTCATTGTGAAAGTCGTGACACCCACCAGCCTCACGGCGAAGCAGAAGGAACTGCTCGAAGAGTTCGACCGCCTTGAGCGCGAACAAAGCGAGCAAAACGATAAAAATATCCTGCGCAACCTGTTTGAGAAGACAAAAGACGTATTCCAGTAACCCCTATTCACCGTATGGTTTTGTACGATGCCGATGCGTATTGATAGGCGCATCGGCATTTTTTTAAAGAGTTTGATAGTCTGTGTATGGTATAATGAGAGCCGGACACCATCATCAGGCGAGCTTGGCTGTGCCTGTAGAGAAGTTCTTCGCATAAGGAATATGTTAAAGGGGGTGACATCCCTTATGGGTGTCATGCCCACTAACCTCAACTACCGATGTAGTTCAGCCTCTGCCAGTAGTTTCTTCCCCGGAATCGCTTGTAATGGCGTGCTAACCGGCGTATATTCTGCCGCGACGGCCAGATGGTCGCTGGCATCTTTGCCGGGCAGGCCGTTACCTTCGTTAATGACGTAGCAGTTGTGCAGACGCTGCGCCATCAGAGGGTCGGCGAAGATGTAGTCAATGCGACCGGCGGGATTGGCGGCGGGACAGGTGAAGCCGTTGGCCTGCGAATGCAACTTACGATAGCAGTCTACGTAGCCGCTTTTGCGCAGCAGCCGAATTGTATCGCGTGCGTCATAGCAGGAAGCAAGTGCGTTAAAGCCTGCACGTAACAGAGGGTGACGTGGAATGCTGCGTAACAGGGGATTCAGGAAGTGCAGGTGTGATGGTACAAGGAAATCGAGGTGTGGGTTGCCATCGCCCCGGTGTTCAGCGCGACGCCGCTCATCGAGTCTTGTGACGTAGCTCAGTAAGTTGCTGGCGATGAAGGCATCGCCGGGGGCCAGCGAGTTGAAATCGCCCATCAACAAATGTGGCTGCTGCTGTTCCCGCAGAGGAGCCATAATGCGCAAAATCTCCTGTATCTCGCGGCGGCGAATATAATCTCCGGTGCGAAAACGACTGAAAGCCGCCGTTAGATGCGTGACGAAGACGGTCAACGGCTGACCCGGAGCTTCTGCAAGACAGACCTCTAATAGTGGATGATTGAGTAAGCCGGGGCGGGAATGAACACGGTGAGAGAGAACGGGCAGGCGCGTCATAAGCGCGAGTTGAAAATCTGTATCGTTACGCGCATCGGCCCCTATCACGAGTTGCATATCAAGCTGCTGTGCGATCTCTTCAATTACCAGAGGATGTTGTCTAATACGAGGATGGGTGGCCTCGACGACACCTATAATGTCTGGTTCGGCTGAGCGCATAATCTGCACTAGTTGCTGAGTGCGGCGCGCATTGTTTCGCCGAAGGTCATAGCCTCCGGCAAGAATATTATAGGAAAGTACACGAGTCATTCTTTATTTTATCCTTTTGATGATCTCTGTTGATCTCTGTTAGATGCCTCTTTCTATACACTATACCAGACGACTACAAAAACGTTAGGCAAAATGGGTAGAAGAATTTATGCGGAGAGTGGCAGCGTGCGACGGGCATCATGTCCATCGCACGCTGCCACTCTCCGCATAAATTCTTATGGAAGCTGCGCAGGTGGGCTTTTGAGCAGAGCGTCCATCGTAGAACTCTTGATCCTATATGCCTGACGTTTTCCCCGATGAGGCAAAGTGATGGCTTCTAACGCGCCGCTTTTGATCCAGCGGCGCACCGTAGTGTCATCAACGCGCAAACGACGGGCCACCTCTCGCACCGTCAGCAGTTCCTCATTTCTCTCTTCCGCCATTGTTATTCCTCCTGTCTGGTTATCATACAGTTGCTCATCAGCAGAAAGTGTGCTGCTCCTACGAGCCATAAATCCTCCTTTTTGTCGGTAACAGATATGTTACACCCCTATACACTTATTTGCGATGCCATTTGTGTACTATTTCGCGTGTCTTCTTTCGGCTAGCTACTATGTGTCATACCGGCATTGACTATCCTTCGATTCTCCCTCACGTTCGTGGTGTCTCCACAGGAGTGCAAGAACATTCTCTGTCGGCAAGGCACTGTACTATACATATCGGCTCCAACACAGTAAAATACAGAAGAAAGCGTCAGGGACACAACGAGTTCGGAAAGGTACGCTACAGCGGCAACATTACCGGCTTTTAGCCTGAGCGCGAGAATAGTTATAGACACCATCACACATGTGTAGCTCATATATCCAGTGGAAAGATAGCAGGCACGCGATGAAACGTAAAAAATTTGTAGTGTTCGATGGCAATGCTCTGATCCATCGCGCCTTTCACGCCGTACCGGAAGACCTTTCGACCAGCGCGGGCGAGCCGGTGAACGCGACCTTCGGCTTCACTTCTATGCTGATGAAAGCGCTGTTGGAGGAAAAGCCCGATTATGTTGCCATGACCTTTGATCGACCCACGCCGACCTTCCGCCATGAGCAATATGTCTCCTATAAAGCTCATCGGCCTCCCCTGCCCGACATGATGCGCCCGCAATTTGCGCGCATCCGCGAGGTTGTGAGAGCGTTCGGTATGACGATCTTCGAGCAGGACGGCTACGAGGCCGATGATATTATTGGCACGCTTTCAGTGCAGGCCAGGGAACAGGGCGTGGATACCATCATCTACACTGGAGATATGGACACCCTGCAACTGGTCAACGAGCATGTCATCGTCAAGGTGGCGAAAAAAGGCATCTCGGAAGTGACCGAATACGATGTTGACGCGGTGCTGGCCCGCTACGGATTGCCCCCGGCCAAATTGCCCGACTACAAGGGCCTGGTTGGCGATAAATCGGATAATATTCCAGGTGTGCCGGGCATTGGTGACAAGACAGCCGTGCGTTTGATCAACGAATATGGCAGCATCGAGGGTATTCTGGCTCATATCAACGAGCTAAAACCGAAAGAGCAGAAATTGCTTGCCGATATGGCGGAGCAGGCGTTGCTGAGCAAGCGGCTGGCAACTATCATCTTAACCGTGCCGATCCAACTCAACCTGGAGGACTGCCGCCTGACGCACGTAGAACGTGAGAAGGTGCTGGCGCTCTTCCGCGAACTAGAATTTCGCACGCTGGTCGAGAAGGTGCTGGCGCTTTTTAAACAGCTTGGCATCGAAAATGCTGTGGATACCACTAATGCTGGCCCGTTCCTTGCTGCACGGAATGAGGAATCGGGCGAGCAAAGTGAGCCGGGTGGCGTTGAAGATAAAGCGCCGGAAGATTTGTTGCTGACTGCGCCCGTAGGTATGGTGCCCATTTTGCAGCCCCCACCCCCCCCTGCTTCCGGCCTGACGATTCCGCTTGAGGACGTATCTCCGCCGGTTGCTGTGTCAACAGCGGTTGGAGGAGGGGAGCGCGAGCTTAGGAACAATGAAGAGCGACCTCTGCAACTACATCTGTTCGAGGCGGAGGAACCCAGGGCCGCTACCGTACATAAGCTGCGTCTACCCGCACCCGCGCGTGATGCACAGGCTACTCTTTTCGAGATGCCAGCCGCGTCCGCGTCCCCCGTTCCTGCTGCCACTTCTGCATTGTTGATGCAAGACGCGCAAACTAACACCATGATTATTGATAGCGTGGAGGCATTGCGCGTGCTGGCGCAGAGTATGCGCAGCGCCGGGGCCTTCGCCCTCGACACGGAGACGACTTCGGAGGACCCGCGTCGCGCTCAACTGGTCGGCCTCTCGCTCTCGATGGCACCAGGCGAAGCCTACTATATCCCGGTCGGACACGTGCAAACGCTAGAGGGGCAGGAACCCGGAACCCAGTTGCCGCTGAGTGTGGTATGGGAATATCTGCGCCCTCTGCTGGAGGATGAGCGACTCAAAAAGTACATGCATAATGCCAAGTTTGACATGATGCTGCTGGCGCGGGCCGGGGTGACGTTGCGTGGTCTGGCCTTCGATACCATGGTGGGGGCCTACCTGGCCGAACCCGGACGGCGTGGCCTGGGCCTTAAAGACCAGGTTTTTCAGCGCCTGGGGCTGGTCATGACGCCGATTAGTGACCTGATCGGCAAAGGCGGCAAGATGATTAGCATGGCGCAGGTACCTGTGCGCGCCGTAGCAAACTATGCGGGTGCCGATGCCGATATGACGCTACGCCTGGTTGAACCCATTATGGCCGACCTGCGCCGCCATAGTTTGCTTGATCTCTACAATCGCGTCGAATTGCCGCTCATTCCGGTACTGATGCAGATGGAGATGTACGGTGTCGCGCTCGATGCTCCTTTCTTGCGCGAGTTCGGTATGCGCCTGGCCGAGCAACTCGCAGCGCTGGAACGAGCCATCTACGACTCCGTTGGGCACGAGTTTAACATCAACTCCACCCGCCAGCTTGGCGAGGTGCTGTTTGGCGAATTGAAGCTGCCCTTCGGCAAGAAAAATAAAACCGGCTACTCGGTCAGCGCGGACGTGATTGAGAGCTTGCGAGGACAGCACCCTATCATCGACTACCTGCTGGAGTATCGCCAGCTTAGCAAGCTCAAGTCAACCTATATCGATGGTTTGCTCGAATTGATCGACCCGGTGACGGGCCGCGTCTATACCTCGTTCAATCAGACGATTGCCTCTAGCGGGCGGCTCTCGTCTAGCAATCCCAACTTGCAGAACATTCCGGTGCGTACCGAGCTTGGGCGTCAGATACGGCGTGCCTTCATCGCCGACCCCAGTTATGTGTTGCTGACTGCCGATTACTCGCAGTTTGAGTTGCGCATCCTCGCCAGCATCACGCACGAGCCGCGTTTAGTCGAGGCGTTTAACCGTGACGAGGATATTCATACCATCACAGCAGCTTCGCTTTTCAATGTGCCGGTGGGACAGGTGACGAAAGATCAGCGCAGACTTGCCAAAACCGTCGTCTATGCGGTACTGTACGGGCAGTCGGCCTTTGGTCTTTCGCAGGTGACAGGGATGACGAACCGTGAGGCGGCTGACTTTATCGCGCGTTATCACGAGACGTTTCCCAACATCAAGGGCTATGTCGAGCGCACGCTGGAGCAGGCGCATAAGCAGGGCTATGTCAATACGCTCTTTGGGCGCAAACGTTTCTTCCCGGACATGCGTGCCCTCTCACATAGCGAACGGCAGGCGCTTGAGCGTGAGGCCATCAACATGCCTATTCAAGGCAGCAATGCCGATCTGATCAAAATGGCGATGATCCAGCTTGCCCAACTCTTCCGCGAGCGGCGTATGAAGACGCGCATGATCTTGCAGGTGCATGATGAACTGGTCTTCGAGGTGCCAGTGGAGGAGCTTGAGCGCGCGCGCCGCGTCATCAAGCATACGATGGAAAATGTCTATCCGCTCGCTGTGCCGATCAAGGTCGAGATGAAAGTGGGCAAAAACTGGTACGAAGCTGAAACGATGGAATAAAAATATAGTAGGGGTGTGCTTCATCATGCCTCTGAGAGCGGATCAACAAGCAAACAGGGCGTGGTGAATCACGCCCTACGAGGAGTGTTATAGTGCAACTATCGAATCTTATCAAGAGCTTACCGCCCTATCACTTCGCGGATGCTAAGCGGAAGATTGCAGAGCGCAAGGCGGCAGGGGTCGATGTTATTAATCTCTCGATGGGCGACCCCGATCTGCCTGCGCCGCAGCCGGTGGTCGAACGGCTGTGCCATGAGATGCAGAATGCGGAGAATCATCGCTATCCAGAGTATCGCGGCATGTACGCTTTGCACGAGGCCATCGCGGATTGGTTTGAGCAGCGTTTTCAGGTGCGTCTGGAGCCGGAACGCGATATTCTGCCCCTGCTCGGCTCGAAAGAGGGTATTGCCTATGCCGGTTCAGTGGTGCTGAATGCCGGGGACATCGCACTGACCCCCGATCCCTACTATTCAGTCTATCTCACCGCCGCAACGACGGTGGGTGCGCGACCCTATCTGTTGCCGCTATTGGAACAGAACAACTACCTGCCTGATCTGGAGAGCATTCCCGCCGATGTGCTGGCGAAGGCGCGTCTGCTCTGGCTTAACTACCCCAATAATCCTACCACTGGCTGCGCCGACCGCGCCTTTTTCGAGCGTGTAGTGGCTTTCGCGCAACGCCATAACCTGGCGATAGTGCATGATATGGCCTATGCCGAGGTCTATTTCGATGATTTCCGGCCCATGAGCATTTTGCAGATTCCGGGGGCCAGCGAGGTCGCAGTCGAGTTGCATTCGCTCAGTAAGACATATAATATGGCAGGGTTCCGTGTAGGCATGCTGGTGGGCAATCCCGTCCTGGTGGACGCGGTGGGGCGTTTGAAGAGCAATATCGATAGCGGCATCTTCCGTCCTATCCAGTACGCGGCTATCGAGGCGCTGCACCTGCCGGTGACATGGATACAGCAGCGCAACGCCATCTACCAGCGTCGCCGCGACCTGCTGGTGGCGGGCTGCAATGCCATCGGCATGCAGGCACAGACCCCCAAAGCCGGTCTGTATGTCTGGGCGCATGTGCCGCGAGGTTTTAGCGCGCGAGACTTTGCCAACTGGCTCTTTGATCAAACCGGCGTGTTCTTAACACCCGGCACGAATTTTGGCCCTTCAGGCGAGGGCTATGTGCGCATTTCGATGACTGCCCCCGATGAGCGCATTGAGGCCGCACTGGCACGTATGAAGGAGACGATTGGAGCAGCGAAACCGGTACAATTATAGTCATTAAATCTATAAAATGTGAGATGGTGGGGAGGGGGCGTGATCCCTCACGCCCTCGTCGAAGATCGCATAGAAACCAGAAAGGGATGCCACGATGCTTCTGGAACAGAATCAGAACCAGGACCCTTCACAGCACCAACCGGTGAATGCCTGGCACCTAAAGGTCGTGGGCACGCAGGGAGGCGCACTCGATCTCGCCACCAGTCTTGACCGCGAATGGTTGGTCACGAATGGCCTGGGTGGCTATGCCTCAGCTTCGCTTGCTGGCGCAACGACGCGCTCATATCACGGTTTGCTGGTTGCCGCCCTTCGTCCACCCGTCGAGCGTACTGTGATGGTGACGAAGATCGACGAAGAGGTAGCGCTCCCCGACGGACAACTCTGCAAGCTCGGTACCAATGAGTATCAAGGTGGCGTATTTGATCCGCAAGGCTACACCCGCTTGCTGAGTGTCGCGCTGGAAGGCGATATCCCCTGTTTCACCTACCGTTTAAGCGACACGTTGCTGCTGGAAAAACATATTTGGATGCAGTACGGTCAGAATACCACGTATGTACAATATCGCCTCAGAGGAACGTTGGACGATGAAGCGGAGAGGACGGAGGCCAGTGTCACTCTGGCGCTCTACCTCTTCTGTCTTACACGTGATTATCACCAGGTAACGAAGGGTGCTGCCGATTGGCATTTTCTGGTTGACTTGCAGGGCAATCGTTGCCGTATTCGGGCCTTTGAAGACGCGCCCTCTATTTACTGCATCGGGCCGCCGACCGCAACCTTTAGTGCGACCGGCAACTGGTACTGGAATGTGTTGCATCGTCGTGACAGTGAGCGTGGCTTACCCGCCCTGGAGGATGTTTACCAGCCCGGCGTTTTTCGTCTCGCTCTGAGGCCGGGGCAGCGTGCCACGCTGGTGTTGAGTGTAGAGAGCGAACTGCCACCGGAACTGGGTGGGCCACAGCACGAAGCGGTGGTGGCGCAGGCGCTTGCCCATCATCAGCGCCGCATCCGCCAGTTGCTGGCTATTGCCGACCGTTCGGTTGAAGAGTTGCAGGTACAGGCCCCACTCTTTGCGCGCCTGGTTGTGGCCGCCGATCAGTTTATTGTGGCGCGTCCGAGTGAACGTAAGGCATCATCGGGGAAGCTGCGGCTCGCACCTGACCATAAAACGATTATCGCGGGATATCCCTGGTTTACCGACTGGGGGCGCGATACCATGATTTCGTTGCCCGGCCTGCTTCTCTGCACCGGACGTTACAGCGAAGCGCGAGGCTTGCTTAAAGCCTTTGCTTCCTTCACCCGTCATGGCCTCATTCCCAATCGTTTCCCCGATCAGGGCGAGACGCCGGAGTATAATACCGTTGATGCCACGCTCTGGATGTTTCATGCGCTGGAGCGCTATCTGGAGACGACAGGCGACTGGTCGCTTTTAAAAGATCTCTTTCCCACGCTGGAGCAGATCATCGACTGGCATGTGCGTGGTACCGACTACGGTATTGGCGTAGACCCGACCGATGGGTTGCTGCGTGCCGGTGTACCGGGCATTCAGCTTACTTGGATGGATGCGAAGGTGGATGATTGGGTGGTCACGCCGCGCCATGGCAAGCCGGTAGAGGTCAACGCGCTCTGGTATCGTGCCCTGTCACTAATGGAGTCGTGGGCGGTGCATCTCTCGACTGATGCTTCGTCCTATAGCCAGTTGCGCACACAGGTGTTGCGTCACTTTGCCGAGCGTTTCTGGTATGCGGAGGGTGGCTATCTGTATGATGTGGTAGATGTCGATGGAGTGGCCGGGAAGGTGGATGCTTCACTGCGTCCCAACCAGCTTTTTGCTGCCTCGCTCACGCATGAATTGTTGAACGATGCGCAGGTAGCCAGCATGCTGCAACAAGTGACGGAGCAGCTTTTAACGCCGCTGGGGTTGCGTTCGCTCAGTCCCAAAGACCCGGCCTACCACGCGCGTTTTAATGGCGACCGCAAGCAGCGCGATAGCGCATATCACCAGGGAACGGTCTGGCTCTGGCTGATCGGCCCCTATATCGATGTACGTTTGCGTATGCATGCTGACCGGGCGGTGTTACGCTCGCTCTTAGAGCCGCTGGTGCAGCAATTGTGGGAGGGATGCCTGGGTTCCTTGAGCGAAGTGGCCGAGCCGGAGCCGCCGTTTACACCTGCCGGTTGTTTCGCACAGGCCTGGAGTGTGGCCGAGTTTCTACGTTGCTGGCTTTTATTAAAAGAATGAGAGACTGTTTTCATCTTTCTCTCACATTTCTCTATTATGATGGGTTACGCCATATTGGTTGCTGGAAGCCATAGGAGTCATGGTGATTCGGCAATCAATGTGGATGTGCTTTATGAGGCTTTCAAGAGGGTTGCTCTATGCGTATTCTGATTGTAGAAGATGACCCGCGCCTGGGGGCGAGTCTAAAAAAAGGTCTGGAAGCCAGCCACTATGCCGTTGATCTGGCGCTGGATGGTGAAGATGGATTACTCATGGCGTTGGCGACACCCTATGATATGGTCATTTTAGATATCTTATTGCCCGGCCTCAACGGCTTTGAAATCTGCCGTCAGTTGCGTGAGCGCGAGCGCACCATGCCAATCCTCATGCTCACGGCCCTCGACGAGGTGAATGATCGTGTGAAGGGCCTGGACATGGGTGCGGATGACTATCTGGTCAAGCCTTTCGCGCTCAGTGAGTTGGAGGCGCGCGTGCGGGCCTTGTTGCGGCGCGGCAGCCCGGTGAAGGTGCCACGACTGCAATTTATGGATATAACACTGGATACGACGACTCACGAGGTACGGCGCGGTGAGCGCGTCTTGAATCTCTGTAACAAAGAGTACGCCTTGCTGGAGTTTTTCATGCGTCATCCTCACCAGGTATTGAGCCGCGCAATGATTGCGGAACATGTGTGGGACGGCGATACCAGCCACCTTTCAAATGTCATTGATGTCTATATTCGCTACTTGCGTCGTAAGCTGTGTGATCAGAATGAGCCGGATGTCATCCATACCGTTCGCGGCTCAGGCTATCAACTCAGGGAACCGGCATAATGCTTCCGAAGTTCTTGCGTATTCCACCCGGCATTCGCACGCAACTGGCGCTCTGGTATACCAGCGTTTCGGCGCTACTGCTGCTGCTCTTTGGGATTACGTTCTACTGGGCGCTTCAGGCCTCGCTGGCCTCTAGCCTGGATATGACGTTGCAAATGCGCAGTCAGCAGATCGCTGAAGGGGTGGATGAGCGTCAGGGCAAGTTGACTGTAGGTGATATTGTAGACGAATTGCCAGAGTTGGATGCCACGGCGGCCCTGATCGACTCTTCCGATGATACAAATATGTCGATAACCCCCACTGCTACAACGACCGACACCGATGGCGATAACGATGAGCCGATCAATACACGCAACGTCCAGAGCAGTTTGTATATTCGTGTTCTGGATGCGAAAGGGCAAGTGGTGTATACGACCACCAGTTTTAATACCCTTCAACTTCCCAGGAGCAGCGTTCTAGACCCCCTGAAAGGCCATCCCTGGCGTGGAACAGTGAAGGATGTGCATGGAGAGGAAATACGGGTCTATAGCACGATGCTGCTGGATCAATCGCATATCGATGGGGTGGTGCAGGTCGGTCAATCGTTAGAAGTACTCAACGGGCGTCTGAGTGATATCGTGTGGGGGTTGATCCTGATCACACCGATAGTACTCTTGTTCAGCGCGGCAGTCTGCTACTGGCTGGCCGGACGCGCCTTTCGACCTATTCAGCGTCTGGCTCATACGGCGCGCGAGATCGAAGCTTCCGACCTGCATCGACGGGTGCCGGTGCCCAGGCCGCATGACGAGGTGCGCGATCTCGCGCTCATCTTTAATCAGATGGTGGAGCGCCTGGAGCATGCCTTTGTGCAACAACGCCGTTTTGTGGCCGATGCCTCGCATGAACTGCGCACCCCGGTAGCGGTTATTCGTAACATGACCGAGGTGGCTCTCTCGCATCCTGCCGAGAGCGAAGACTACGTGGCCGTTTTGCGTGAAATCAATGTGGAGACGGAACGCCTGGGCCTGCTCATTAGCGACCTGCTCACGCTGGCGCGGGCCGACGAGGGGCAGGTGCTGTTCGATCATGATGCGGTACGCCTCGACTTGCTGGTGACTGATGTGATCGAGAGCATGGAGCCACTGGCATTGGAGCGTCATATTGACTTAAGCGCGGGCGAACTACAGCCAGCTACCGTGCTTGGCGACGCGGCTCGCCTGATTCAAGTCATCATGAGTCTGGTCGATAACGCTATTACCTATACCAATCCGGGCGGCAAAGTTACCCTCTCCGTCGTCATAGACGACGATATGGCCTTGCTCTCTGTGCGTGATACCGGCATCGGCATTGCGCCGGAAGACCAGAAGCATATCTTCGAGCGTTTCTATCGCGCCGACCCAGCGCGTTCGCGGGCCGCTGGCGGCAGTGGCCTGGGCCTGTCCATTGTGGACTGGATCGTGAAGGCTCACAATGGCTCGGTGCGGGTCGAGAGCCAGTTAGGACGTGGTTCAACGTTCATTGTCAGCTTGCCGTTGGAAGATATAGCCAGACCGGCTACTGCACCCTTGCCACTATTGCGCTGATATTGCCTGCATCTCTGGCCTGCTTTGCCTCATCAACTAACTGTTGCACTACCTGCTGCGGATCATTTCCGCGCTTCAAGAGCGTTTTGATCTGCTCATCATGCATAGTATGCCAGAGTCCATCGGTGCAGAGCAAGATGAGGTCGTTGGCTTCAACCTCAAGGTGCAGGCTGTCGAGGATCAGCATGGGTTGCGCCCCCAGCACGCGGTAATGCGGGTTGTGCTTGTTGCTCTGGTACAGTTCGTCGGGCGGCAGCAACCTCGCCTCGACCTGCTGCGCCGCCTGTGTATGATCGACGGTCAGGCGGCGCAGGCCACGCTGCGCGTTATAGTGATAGATGCGGCTGTTCCCCATATTGACGACATACAGGTGATGGCGGTAGAGCAGCGCAATGGCCAGCGTTGAGGCCATATGCGTATCGTAGTCGGCGTTGCAATGGTAGAGGACTTGATTCGCCTGACGCATGCTGTCGCGTACCCACTGTTCCAGCAGATCTTCGACAGGAATAGACGCGGGAGCATGCAATCTGTGTGTGCTGCTCCCGTCATTCGGTGCTTCTGCCCGACGGCTCCGGTGCATGGGGGTTGAGCGCGAGTGTGAACGCGAGGTATCGGAGAGCAAGGGGATGAGTGTATCAGCGACAGTTTCTACGGCCAGTTTGCTTGCCAACTGCCCTCTGGCCAGTTTTCCAGGCGGGGCCTGGAGGCCATCGCGCAAGCCATCGGCAACGGCGAGTAAGCTAAATGGGCGTGGTGGCAGGAGCGTGATACAGAGTCCTTGCGCAACCAGCAACATATCTTCGTTATCGGGTTGTTGGCCCTGATCGCTGAGATAGCCGACCTGGCAGACTTCGGTAACGAGCGGTGATGTTTCATCCAGGTTAGCGCCACAGTAGCGACAAAAATGCGAGTTCCCCCGATTCTCCTGCCCACACTCGCCACATGGGTTTTTGGGAATAACAGTACGGATAATGGCATTGGCTCTGCTCGTCACCAGCACGGTTTCCGGCAGCGTTGCCGCGTCGGCTATCGTCGGCGCATCGAATCCTGCAAAACTCTGGTGGAGCGCGGCCAGAAAATCCTTTGCCGACTGATAGCGTTTAGCCGGTTCGACCTCGATGGCCTTGAGGACTACGACATCGGCGGCGGATGGCAACGCCGGATTGAGCTTGCTGGGGGCCGGTATTTCGCTGGCGCGCTGTTTGATGACTGCTTCATACGGCAGCATGCCAGTAAACATCTGATAAGCGACCACGCCCATTGAGTAGATGTCGCTGGCGGGTTCGGCCTTGCCGTGTTCCTGCTCCGGTGCCACATAATGTTCGGTGCCGATAGCCATGCCCTGGGTAAGCGCCTTCTCGTTCTGCATGGCCCTGGCAATACCAAAGTCGGCCACCATCAGCCGCCCATCATCCTGGTGAATGAGTAGATTAGAGGGTTTGATGTCTCGATGCACAATCTGGAGCGGATGAGAGTGAATGGCGTCGATAGCCGCGCCGAGATCATCCAGATAGCGCAGTGTTTGCTGCAATGGCAACGGATTACCGCCTTTGAGCAAGCTTTTCAATGTGCCACCAGTAATGATCGGCATAATTAAGAACAGCAACAAACCATCCTGCCCAAAGTTAAGGACGGGGACGATATTGGGGTGTTTAAGCTGGTGGGCGTAGCGCGCCTCGCGGCGGAAACGCTCCGCCGCCGTCTCTGCATCCATTGCGCTGTTAGAAAGCAGGAGCGTTTTCAGCGCCACCTGCTCCATCTCGAAAGTGTCGCTCACACGATAGACGGCACCCATGCCGCCCATGCCTAGCAGCGTCTCCACCCGATAGCGTCCGCCTACAACAGCCCCAGGCAATAATGCCTGGCAAAGCGGGTTCGTACATTGCCGGGTGCCCGCCGGATAATCTGCCTGACAACGTGGATTGAGACAACGTGGCATATCCCTTCTTCCCCTTGCGAATTCTGTGTAGTGCATCATAGCACATCAGCGGTTTAAATAAAATGGTTGTTCTGGTTGATATCTCTCAAAAGCGAAGCAGGGCATTCGCCAGGGATAGCTTGCCGCGCGCTCACTCTGCCCCACTAAGAGGTTTGCCCTACTCGACAGAGAGATGTATAATCTGTACGAACTAAAAAGGGGAAGTATTTCCCTGGCTCTCATACCTCATGTGGCTTTACTGAAGAATACCGAAGGATATACAGATACTATGCTAGTTACTTTGCCGCTTGTATTGTTCATCGTGTTGACTGAACTCTCGATAGGCTCTGTGGTCATGCTCGTGCTGCTCGATTGGCGCAACGAGGTCAAGCGCGGCTTTCTGACCTCTTATGCCGCTATTTACCTGGTACTGGTCGGACTCGCTTATCTGTTTCAGCAGAATTTTTCCACGCCGCAATTGCTGAATACCTTTACCCAACTCGATAGAGGCTGGACGCCCTATCTGTCGCTACCCCTGCTGCTCTTCTTCTTGCTGATGATTCCTTATAATGTTCTGCTCTGGCTCGATAAACAGGCGGGAGTCGATGGCAAAAAATCTGCGCAGGCGGTCGAGGGGCAGCATGTTGAGGATGAGCAAGCTGCTTCTGAGACGACGACGAAAAAAAATCTTTCCGTCTTACGCCTGCTGCGCATCATCAACGGCGTGGCTCTGCTGCTAGCCGGTCTGACCACGCTCTTTGTGATGGGGATGATCTATCGTCCTCTGGCGGATACCAACCTGGGGGGTGTCTTCACGGTTGCCGGGTTCTTTGCCTCGGCCCTGGCGCTCGGCGGCGTCATGACGGCCATGTGGCTTGGGCACTGGTATCTCGTCACGCCCGCGCTCTCTGAAAAACCCTTACAGTTCGCTACTACGCTGGTGCTGGTGGGGGTGTTGGCCCAGCTCATCTTCTCCTTCACCGCCGGACCTGTCATCGCTGCCAGCGCGCAAGGCACACAAGGGAGTAGCACAGCAATTACCACATCACCCCCAACCATTCAGGCGGCCACGCCGACCCCTGGTAAGCCGCAACTCAACGCCCTCGGCACACCCCTGGTAACGCCCTTGAGCGTCAGCGCCCTGGGCTGGCTCCGTATCCTGGTCAGCTTCGTGCTGCCTCTGGTGCTGGGTGCCCTGGCCTGGAAGTTGATCCGTGACCGCTCCTTCCAATCGGCTACCGGCATGCTGTACCTGGTCGTCGTCTGCTCGCTGGCCGGAGAAGCCATCGCACGTGGCCTGCTATTGGTAGTGTTATAGTTGACTTTGGGAAGTAGAACCTCTGTTATGCAATATACCATGAGACGCTATCTCATTCATACCTCAGCACCTCAAGCGGGCGCACGCGCACAGTGCCGGAGGCGACTAGCAGTGCGATCAGCATGGCCAGCGCTGCCGCACCCAGGATCAGTGTGAGGGCGAGGGGACTACTGACGCCAAAGCTGGACCTGAAGACAAAGCGGCCCAGAAGGTTGGTGACGAAGGTCACAAGCAGCATGGCCAGCAGTGCGCCTGTACCCCCGACCAGCGCGTTTTCGAGCATCACGCCGCTCAGAATGGAGCCACTGGTATAGCCGACCGATTTGAGAATACCCAGTTCGCGCCGCCGTTCCAGCATGGCCAGTGCCACCGCGTTGGCAATGATGATGATACCGGCCAGCAGCGAGAGCGAGGCGAGCGCGGTAAGCGTCAGCAGCGTGTTACTGAGCATCTGATTGATGACATCGCCGATATTCGCCAGGTTCATCACAAAGGCGTTAGGAACCATGTTGCTGATGATGTTGACGGCCTTGCTGGCCTGTTTAGGATTGATCTTCATGTAGAAGACTGCCTGACCCGTACCTGCCGGTTGCAGACCATTGATTGCGTGATCGGTGCCCAGCAGAGGGTAGATATTGTTCGCGCCTTGCAGTGGCTGGTAGACGCCAACAACCTTCACTGTCTCTTCGTGTTGCCGCGCCAGGTCGCTCAATGTGAGCGTGTCACCGACTTTAAGATGCAGGGGGCCGATGGTGGCAAGCTGAATGGGAATCAGGACATTGTTGGCATTGGCGTCATTGGCATCCAGGTTGCGACCATTAACGATCTCAATGTAATTGATGTCGGGTAGTTGATGCTTAGCAACATCGTAGCCCACAATACCACCCAGGAAGTAGAAGGTGCTGAGGCGTCCAAGCGTTGGTTTGTTGGACGTGCTGCTCGCCGTGGCGGGTAATTGCGAGAGGATCGGTTTGCCATTGACCGCCAGTGGCATTGTCGCTACCAGCGCGTACTCTTGATAGGTAGAGAGGCCGGGGATGGTCTTCAGCTTGTTGCGCAGCGTTGTGGTATCTTTGTTCGAGGTCACGGCCATCACGTTATAATTCATGGAGCGTGCCAGAGCATTATTGATATTGTCGCGCAGATCCTGTCCCAGCACCAGGATCAGGCCGATGGTAAAGATGCCGACGAAAAGGGCCAGCATGGTAGTGGTTGTGCGTGCGCGCTGGCGATCCAGGTTGCGCAGCGCCATCCTGATGTTCAACTTCCAGTTGCGCGGCAGCACTACCATGAGTAAGCCCAACAAGGTCACGACTAGCAGCAAGCCGCCAAAGGCCGGTAAGAGCAGGTAGAGCAATCCTGAGATAAACAGACCGACCAGAATGAGCGCGAAGTAGCCAATTGTAAAACGCTCTGGTACAGGCAATACGCTCATCAGTAAGACGACCAGTGCGAATAATAGACTAAGCAGACCGAGGAAGAGAAAGGTACCATAGACGACGATGATACCCAGCCTGATATCTTTATTCAGAATAAAGATGGCCAGCCCACAGAAGAGGATGGAGAGCAGGAACAGCATGCTGAGCGTAATGCCAGGGCTGGAGGTCACGCGCCCTTCGGTAGGATTGCGCAGCACATGAATGGGGCGTAGCGTGGCGGCCTGCGCAATGGGCATCAGGCCGAAGATCAGGGCGGTGAGCAGACCGATCAGGATGCCACCCGCGATAGTCACCGCGTCGAGCCGGAAGGGGATAGACAGGCCGAAGGCGCGCTCGACCAGGGCGCGGATGATATAGCTGACCCCCGTCGCCGTCGCGGCTCCCAGCGTGCCACCGATCAGACCGAGCAGACCGGTCTCCAGCGCGAACAGTAGCATGAGATCAAAGCGCCGATAGCCGGTCGTTTTGAGCATGGCAATCTCCGTGCGACGCCGCGAGAGCAACACCTGCATGGTGTTGACGATACCGACGCCGCCGATCAACAGAGCCAGCAGACCCGCAATCTCCAGAAACTTGCGGATACTATCGACTGAGGCTTGCCGCGCCTTCAATGCTTGCTGTGCCGTCACAGTAGTAACAGCCGGAAAGTGATTTTGAATGGCCTTTACGGCCTGCTCTGTCTGCGCCTGTCCCGCTGTCGTGATATCGACGGTATCATAGAGGAGCGGCTCTTTAGGTGCAGCGGTCTGATAAATGTGTGTTGAGAGCAGCAGCAGGCTACCGGTTTGCGCCAGCACCCCCGTCTCGGCAATGGTACCGACGATAGTTGTGTGAATCGTGCGCCCGTTCTGGTTGCGCGAAATGGCGTGAATATCCAGGCTATCACCAATTTTCTTATGATACTGCTGCATGAAAGTGGGTGTTGCTATCACTCCCTTATTGAGCAGGTTGCCCAGCATCTTTCCGGCGGGGGACAGCACGGCGGGCGGTGTGACAAGTGGATAATTGTTCGGCTCAACGACGCGCAGTGTGAAAGATTGATGCTGCTTATTTGACAGCATGATAGTACCCTGAACATTAATGATAGGCGTATAGCGGTTGATCGTATGTTTTTGTTGCAATTGTTTGAAGTAGGTCAGGTCCTTGTTGTTGAGAGGCTGATTGGGTGCGCTCACAGCGATGTCGCCGCCGTTCGCATCGCGTACATTTGTGGTGAGGGCCTCGTTGAGCATGAGGCCGACCAGTTGCAAAGAGACAATCGCCATCACGCCGACTGCGATGCAGAAGATGGCCAGCAGAGTGCGCTGACCGCCACGAACAAGTGAGCGTGTCGGGTAGCGTACAGACATCGAGGCTTTCACTGTGTTATTCTCCCATCACTTATATCCGGCGCGCTGATGCGCCCATCAACAATGCGAATCGTGCGGTCGGCGTGCGCGGCCACGTTCTGGTCGTGCGTAGCGATAATAAACGTTTTACCGGTCTGCTCACGCAAATAGGCGATCAACATCAGCACGTTCTCCCCGTTGCGCGCATCCAGGTTGCCGGTGGGTTCGTCGGCGATAACGATGGCGGGATCGGTTGCCAGCGCACGTGCAATAGCCACGCGCTGTTGCTCACCACCGGAGAGTTGATTGGGGCGATGGTTCAGGCGATGCGACAATCCGACCAGCTCCAGCAGTTCTTTGGCGCGAGCCGAGGGAGATATCTTATGTTTGCCGACGTAGAGCGGCACTTCAACATTTTCCTGCGCGGTCAGCGTCGGGATCAGATTATACGCCTGGAAGACCATGCCGATTTTCTGGTTGCGTATTACCGCAAGCTGCCCCTCACTCATGCGCGTGATATTGATGTCGTCAATCAGTACCTGCCCACTGGTGGGATTGTCGAGACCGGCGATGATGCCGAGCAGGGTACTTTTGCCAGAACCAGAGGGGCCAACAATGGAAATAAATTCGCCACTATAAATCTGAAAGCTGATCCCTTTGAGGATGCTGATCTGTTCATGCCCCAATGGCAAGGTCTTTGTAATATCGCGCACATCCATCACCACTTTCCCGGTCACGGGTTTCACCGAAGGTGAGGTCTGCGTATAGCGTATGGTGGTAGAATCATCCATGCCTGTCAAGGCTCCTTTTCCAGTGTTATGCAAGAACTGATCTGATTACGGTTTCTATTACGTTCACGTCATGTACCCGTTGCTACGTGACAGAGAGAGGTTAGTTGCATGATACTCACAGTATGATATCCTTGACAGGTATCTTGCCTCTGGTAAAAAACGTGGAGCAGACTCGTGAACAGTAACGATAGGATATGCAAGAATCCCCAACTATGCTATACTCTCTGCAACTAGTGATGGCATTGTTCATGTCCGATCAAAAAAGCTTTCTTAATTTTTGTGTTGCGTGAGAAGATGGGCAGAAGCGGGCATAGCCGATACAATCCTATCTGCCTGTATAACCAACATGTTGTGAGAGGAAATAGTAAGTTATGCGTCGAGGAACACTCACACTCCTCTTCTTCATCATCTTGCTTGGCCTGGGCGCATCTTATGTGGTCTTCTGGCCCAATACCCCGTCGGGCCATAAGCCGCCGCTAGGGATTCAAAATCCCTTTACGATTAAAGAGGGGCTTGACCTGCAAGGTGGTGTCGAGGTTCTGCTGGCCCCCGATCCCAGCAAGCATTACACCAGTAGCGAAGTAAACAACGCTATGCCGGAACTGATCCAGCGTATCACCGACCGTGTGAATGGTGGTCTTGGCGTCAATGAGCCGGATATTCGCGAGGTGTCCACCGGAACCGGCCTGCCGGGCATCGCCATTGAGTTGCCCGGACTGAATAGTGGCGACCCGTTCCAACAGATTCAAAGTATTCTTAAGACCGGCGACTTGCAGTTCTGGGATACCGGCCCCGGCAATCTGCTGACCGCCGGGACAACTTTTGATCCAACACAGTACTCGCAGTATAATCCTGGCGACAAACCGCTCTTTACCGGTGCCGATCTCGACCCTTCGCAGCTAAGTGTCTCGCCGAATCAGAATGGCGGCAACTACTACCAGATTAACTTCGCCATGAAAGGCCCGGCTATTGGCAAATTTAGCACGTTTACCGCGAATCATATCGGCGATGCCCTGACGATTGTGCTAGATGGTCAGGTGGTGAGTTCGGCAACTATTCAGTCGCAGATTCCTGGCAACGGCGAAATCACCGGTCAATTTACACTCCAGCAGGCCACAGATATTGTGAACGTGCTGAAGTATGGTGCCTTGCCTATCGTCATGACGATCCAGAGCGAGCAGATTGTCGGCGCGACGCTCGGTCAGGACTCCATTGTCAAGAGTGAGATCGCCGGCGCTATCGGCCTGGGTATCGTTATCCTCTTCATGCTGCTCTACTATCGCCTGCCCGGCCTGCTGGCCGATCTGGCACTGCTGCTCTATGCTACCTTCACCTTCGCCATCTTCAAGCTGATCGGCGTCGTGTTGACGCTGGCCGGTATCGCCGGTTTTGTCCTCTCTATCGGCATGGCCGTCGATGCCAACGTGCTGATCTTTGAGCGCGTCAAAGAAGAATTGCGCGAGGGACGCCTGCTGGCCTCGGCTATCGACATCGGGTGGAAACGTGCCTGGCCTTCTATCCGCGACTCAAACATTTCGACGATGATTACTTGCGCCGTGCTCTACTTCTTCGGTAGCAACTTTGGGGCCAGCATCATCGTTGGTTTTGCCACCACGCTCTTCCTGGGTGTCGTCATCAGTATGTTCACTGCCGTCGTTGTGACCCGCACGTTCCTGAACTTGCTGGTGCCGACCGGCGTTATCAACCATCCCGCGCTGTTCGGACTCCCTGCGGACGCAGTGGTTACCGCATCCGTCGCGCGACGGGGTAGCACTGTGTAAGAGGAGGTTGTTGTGTTCAATCTTGTCAAGTATCGCTACCTGTTCCTGTTGATCTCGCTGATCGTGATCATTCCGGGCGCGATCTCGCTGGCGATCTTCCACCTCGACCTCGGCCTGGATTTCACGGGCGGTTCCAGCATTGAACTGCATCCGCAGGTGCCTGTGCAAAATTCAGCGCAGGTCGAGGCATGGCTGAAACCTCTGCACCTGCAAGAACTGTCGGTCACCTTCGGCCAGGACCCCTCGCTGGCCAGTGGCAAAAGTGCCTGGATTCTGCTCAACACGCCGATTGATAGCAATGTTCAGGCGAGCATTACCAGTACGCTGCAAGGCAAGTATCCTGGCGTGCATGTCAGAGTTTTCGATCTGTCTCACTCTTCGTTCGTGGTGGTAGATGGTTTCAAAACGGCCCCTACGGCCAGCGACCTTCAGACGCTGCTGAGTAAAATCCCTGATACCAGCAACCCTGCGCTTGGCCCGGCTACCACGCCTACTCCAACCGCAACAGCCACGCCCGCTGCGACTGCCACCGCGAAGGCCACTGCAACCGCCACCACGACAGCGACTCCAACGGCGACCGCCACACCAAAAGCCACGGCAACGGCTACACCGAAGGCGACCGCTACCGCTACAAGTGGTAGCAGTAGCAACAGTGGTAGCTCCGGCTCAAGCACAACGTCAAATCCGGCCAACATCCCGGTGAGCGTGCAGAAGGTATTATTGGGAACAACCAATCAGACGATCACGATTCTGACGCGGACGCCGATTGGCGGCAAGAGCAGCGATATTCCTGATCTGTTACAGACCATTTTGAACCAGGGTGGCCCCTACATGGGTCTGGTCGCTAACCAGGAGGTTGGCCCCTCGGTGGCGAGTGACACCACGCGCAATGCTGTCCTGGCGGTCATCGCGGCTTCCGTGTTCATTCTGCTCTACATCTGGTTCGCGTTCCGTAAGGTGGCGCGTCCGTGGCGCTATGGAGCCTGCGCGATTATCGCTCTGCTGCATGATGTACTGGTGGTGCTGGGAGTCTTCTCCATTCTGGGCAAGCTGTTCCAGGTGCAGGTAGACGCGCTATTCATTACCGCCCTGCTCACCGTCGTGGGCTTCTCGGTCCATGATACCATTGTGGTGTTCGACCGTATTCGTGAGAACATGCAACGCCGCACCGTCGAATCCTTTGAACAGGTCGTCAACGCCAGTCTGGTGCAGACGATGGCACGCTCGCTCAACACCTCGCTGACCGTGCTATTCACGCTGAGCGCGCTAACCCTCTTCGGCGGCGACAGCATTCGTACTTTCACGCTGGCCCTGCTCATCGGTATCTTCAGTGGTACCTATTCGTCCATCTTCAACGCCAGTATGTTGCTGGTCATGTGGGAGAAGCGCGAGTGGATCTTTGGCTGGCTCAGCCGCAACCGCGATGAAGGCCGCCGTCCTGCCCGTGAGCTGGTCGGCACACGTTAAGAGTTGTAGACGCAATGAAGGTTATAAAAGTCACCATTTGCCGTAAAGAGTGATGTTGAATTTTATAATCTTCATTGCGTTTTTATATCTATTTAAACCCGCCATAAATAGCATGACCGGCGCGTAGCCAGAAGCAATCGACCGGGTTGAAACCGGCCTCGTGGAGCCAGCGTAACTGATCGCTGAGTGTCGAGGGCTGATCGCCAGAGGCGGGGTCGCCGTAGTCGTAACGGAAATAATTCCAGCGCAGACGTTGAAACTGCTCAAAGCCATCCAGGCTGCCGCGCAATGTGACACTCTGCTGTTGTACCAGTTCGTCATATTGTTGCGCGTAGAGGGCAGCTATCTGTGGGGTGGCCGGTTCCATGATGTCTGCGAGCAACAGTGCGCCCCCTGGGGCAAGGTGTTGTGCTATATCGGCGAAGAGTTGTCGTTTACCCTCGCCCGACAGGTGATGCACACACAGCGACGAAACGATGGCTCGTAATGGGTGGGGCAACTGCTCACGCCATGCCTGTTCGGCCAGTTCAAACGGCAACACTTCCAGACGAGTATCAAAATGAGATAGAGTGCGCGTCATACGTGCGCGCATGACTGCTGAACCATCCAGAGCGATATAGTGACAGCGCGGGAAATGCTCCAGAAAAGCTCGTGCCAGAACGCCTTCCCCTGCGGCCAGTTCGACCATTGTAAATTCTTCATCCACGCGCGCTGGCAATAATTGCAGCAAGGTGCTAATCTGCTCGGTGCGCGCGGGAACAAAGACCTCAGCTAGCTCAAGAAAAATTGTTGAATCGTCCTCACTCCACTGGTGCGTTGGGTTCATGCGGCGTATGACCTCTCTCTGCTGTATTAGCTCTATTATACGCGAATTATCCGTGCTTGAGACGTGTCTGCTGGCCTGTGCTGATACACAGGCCACTATCGGCTCCCTATCCTTGTGGAGGAAATCGGTGTAGGGACGTCATGAATGACGCCCTGGCAAGCCCGTTGATGTGCGCACGGGCGTCATTCATGACGCCCTGGCAAGCCCGTTGATGTGCGCACGGGTGTCATTCATGACGCCCTGGCAAGCCCGTTGATGTGCGCACGGGCGTCATGAATGACGCCCTGGCAAGCCCGTTGATGTGTTCACGGGTGTCATTCATGACGCCCTGGCAAGCCCGTTGATGTGCGCACGGGCGTCATGAGACGCCCTGGCAGCCCGTTGATCTGCGCACGGGCGTCATGAATGACGCCCCTACACCGACCACCATCCCCCGAAAGAATAGAGATCCCCACTATCAGACCCCTACCAATCTGGCTCGCAATATGTTAATATAATAGTTAGGTCGTGTCACGATACATCTATTTGTGTTCCTGTTTCGTGTTCAATGTAGAGATATAAAATGGCAGCCTTACTCTAAGGAGGCGCAACAATGAGTCATGATCCACAACATGGTTCAAGCAGGCACGAACCGATTATGCCACCAGAGGATACGACGCATCATGGCGAGAGGGTTTTGACGCCGGAGAACCCCGTACCGGCACCCGATATCGTCATGCCGCCCGACACCCCGACCGATCCTGTTACCTCGTCACGGGACACCGTTATGACGCCCGAAGGCAACGCAGGCGCAGCCAATCCTATCTTGCCGCTCGATCAACCGCCATCTGTGGCAATCTTGCCACCTGATTGAGCGTGGTCGGCAAGAGAGGGCACTTCAGCGTATCAGCGTGGATACGTTGGAGTGCCCTTTTTTTGTGGGCATGTTGTAGGTTGCAAGCAGGGTAGGGGCGATGCCTTGCGCTTACTCTGGGGGAAATCCAACACCATCAAAAACATATGTGAGATATTGTTCAGGGAAGGCGTAGTATATGTAACGTTGGCACACGACCACCTCATCGATGGTGTGTGATTGCCTGACGCTAAACCTCTGTACGAGCAGAGGAAAGGAGATTGGTACTCCTGTTTATTATGGTTGACGCGCCGGATAGTCAACCTGATCCTCAATTTGAGCTTATTTTCTGAGGAGGACATGATGCACAAGAGACCCCAGTCCAGGATGCTCATGCTTTGCGTGTCGTTCTTGTCGCTGCTGGTCTTGCTGCTGAGCGCCTGTGGTGGCACTGGCGGTAATACTGCAAGCAGCACCCCGACGGCGAGTAGCACGCCAGTTAAAGGCGGTACCTGGATCGATGACCTGTATGAGGAACCAGATTCACTGATTCCTAACGCATCGAGCGAGACGTTTGCAGACATAGTAGACAATACTATCTGGGCACCGCTTGTCTATGGCGATGCCAATGGACAACTTCAGCCCGGTCTGTTGAGTGAACTTCCGACGGTGCAGAATGGCGATGTCAGCCCTGATCTGAAAACCTGGACCTTCAAGCTGCGCCCCGGCCTTAAGTGGTCTGATGGGCAGCCGCTGGATGCCAGGGATGTTGATTTTACCTGGAAAACGTGGGACAATCCCAAGTTTGGTGCGGCCAGCACTGTTGGTCTTAACCTGATTCAGTCGGCAACCGTGTCCTCGGATAATTTGTCCATCACGTTCCATCTGAGCCAGCCCTTTGCACCTTTCCTATCGGTCTGGGCTGACGGTCTTTCTGCTCCCATGCCGGCTCACATTTTTGCAGGCATGGCTGTTGACCAGATTACCAAATCCAGCCAGAACTTGCACCCCACAGTCGCCAGTGGCCCGTTTATGGTACAGACCGCCACGCCAGGTTCGCGCTACGTCGTCGTGCGCAATCCCAATTACTATCTGGGGCCGCAGTATCCGTATCTGAACAGTATCGTGTTCAACATCGTACCAGACCAGAACACGATCCTCAAAGATTTGCAAGCTGGCACCATTGACTCGGCCTGGTTCCTGGATGTGAGTAAGACGGCCTCGTATAAGGCGCTGAGCAGCACTTATACACTGACGCATGAGAAAGCGCCACTCTCCTTTGAAGCAATGTACTTCAACTTCAAGAATCCGATTCTGGGTAAAGACCCGGCGGTGCGCAAGGCTATTGCAATGGCCATTGATCACACTGCGCTGATCAATGTCGCGCGTCGTGGCGAAGCCTATCCGCTCTGTACCGATCATGGCAAAGGCTATGTGCCGGTTGGCTATGATCCCAATGCGCCCTGTCCGAAGTACGACCCTGCTGCTGCCAAGCAGTTGCTCCAGCAGGATGGTTGGGTGATGGGGTCGGATGGCGTGTTCACCAAGAATGGCCAGCGCCTGGAGTTCCAGTATTCGACTACCGCGAACAACCTGTGGCGCGCTGACGATGAGCAGATCATCCAGAGCGATCTCAAGGCTATCGGCATCAAGATCGATATCCAGAACTATCCGGCCAGCACCTTCTTCGGCAACTTCCTGCTGGATGCTGTCCCTGGCAAGTATGACATTGCCGAGTTCGAGGACTCCTTTGGCTATGATCCCGACGACTCGTCGCTGCTGGCCTGCAATCAGATTCCGCCTGGTGGTTTCAATATCACTTTCTATTGTAACCATAACCTGGACAAGCTTTATACGGAAGAGCAGCAGACAATTGATCCCACCAAGCGTCAGGCTATCTTCCAACAGATAGATCAGATCTATCTGACAGATTTCCCATTTGTTACGCTGTATGGTACCTACGACCTGGCGATGAACAAGAACGTTACCCACAACTATAACCCCGGCGCAACCGGTGCTTCCGAGACCGTCGAGGTATGGAAGTGGTGGTGTACCAACGGTCAGTGTTAAGCTCCCGTTTGCCCATACAGAGTACTTCCTACAGGGTAATCTCATAGGGTAACGGCAGGCAAGGTCCCATGTGTATGTGGGGCGACCGCAAGCGTTGCTCCTACCTTATCCGCGTAGGGTAGGAGCAACGCTTGCGGTCGCCCTGCGCGCGTGCGGTTGCGGTACCAGCATCTCGTTATCAATGCAGTTGTCTTGATAAAGTGGCAAAACTATCTACATCACAGCAGAAAAATATGGTACACTGTACCTAAAATCTCAACCTTCCAGGGGGGGTTGCCATATTATCTGTCGCTCATAACTTTTTGGAGGTGCTATGGGACGATACATCATTAGACGGTTGATTCAGGCTATTCCGTTGTTGTTTTTAATTTCGATTGCTATGTTTGGGCTGATTCACGCCTTGCCCGGTGGCCCGGCAGCCGTGATCTTTAATCCTCATTTGACGGCAGCAGGACGTGCTGCCCTGGTAGCGAAGTTTGGCTTGAATGATCCACTCCCGGTTCAGTACCTCAAATGGCTTAGTCAGATGCTGGTGGGCAACTTTGGCTATTCTTTCCAGACCAATCAACCTGTTTCGCAGATTATTGCGGAGCGCTTTCCCAATACGTTGCAACTATTCGGCTCCGCGCTGGTGCTGGCGCTCATCCTGGCCATTATTCTTGGCATTATTGCGGCAGTGCGGCAAGGATCGATAGTTGACTACACGTTGATGACTCTCTCGTACTTCGGTATCGCTATGCCAGTGTTTGTGCTGGGCTTGATTGCGCAAAATGTCTTTGCTGTGCAGTTACACTGGTTTCCACCCTCCGGTCTCTCTTCACCCATTTTTGGTATGTCACCCTTCCAGAGCTTTCTCGACCATTTAGATCATCTTTTTATGCCAATGTGTGTGCTGGCCGTAGCCTTTATTGCTGGTTGGAGCCGTTACATGCGCTCCAGTATGATTGAGGTGGTTAAACAGGACTATATGCGCACCGCGCGCGCCAAAGGTGTTTCGCCGATACCTCTGCTCATCAAACATGCTTTGCGCAACGCGGTGATCCCGCTCATCACTGTTGTTGCTATTGATTTCGGCTCGGTGGCCGGTGGCGCAGCGATTACCGAGGGTGTCTTTGCCTGGCCGGGCATGGGCTTGCAGTTCCTGGACTCGCTGGATCGCCGCGACTATCCCGTATTGCTGGCTATGCTCCTGCTGAGCGCGGTCTTCGTGATTAGTTTTAACCTGATTGCCGACATTTTGTATGCCGTGATGGACCCACGTATCCGTTACTCATAGCTCATCACTTAAAAAGGAGAGACTCGTGGATATCTCTGAAAATCTCGACAGTATACTATCGACGCAGGATGAGCTGGAGCCTCTGCTGGAAGAATCACCGGCTCTCGTGCAGAAACGACGTAGCCAGGGGCGCATCATCTTCGACCGCTTTGTGCGCAACAAGGCCGCCGTAGTCGGAGCCGTCTTTCTGATCCTGCTATTCCTCTTCTGCTTCCTGGGACCGACGGTGACAGGCCATAACAAGCCGGATCAGCAGAATCTGACTAGTGTGACCGATACGCTGGCCCCGCCATCGTGGAAATATCCCTTCGGCACCGATGACCTGGGCCGTGATGAGCTGGCGCGCGCTATGGTTGGGGGTCAAACCTCGCTGCTGGTGGGCCTCAGTTCGATGCTGATGGCGATTGTGCTGGGCGTAGGCATCGGCGCATTTGCCGGTTTCTATGGCGGCATCGTTGATAACCTGCTGATGCGTCTGACTGATGTAGTCCTCTCAGTGCCGCTCTACCTGCTGCTCTTTGTGTTGTCCGCTACTTTTACCGATGGTACACCAAGAAGCGTGATTATACTGATCGCTATCTTTGGCTGGACCATTGCAGCGCGTCTGGTGCGCGGCGAATTCCTGGCTTTGAAAGAGCGAGAGTTTGTCTATGCCGCGCGCACAGTGGGGGCCAAAGATTTTCGCCTGATGTTCCGCCATATCCTGCCCAACGCCGCCGGGCCGATTATCGTCAACGCGACTCTGTTGACCAGTTCCAATATTATCCTGGAGTCGGTGCTGAGCTACTTTGGTTTCGGTATCAAATTGCCAAATGCCAGTTGGGGCAGTATGCTCAACTATGGTGAAAACCTGGCCGACGTCGCGCCCTGGCTGATTTACGTGCCAGCCCTGTTGATCTTCTTCACGGTGCTAAGCCTGAACCTGGTAGGCGATGGTTTGCGTGATGCCCTCGACCCCTACATGACGGAACGCTAACAATGGGTAACAATGATATTAGTAAGGAGGAGTGACGACATTGGGCGAATATCTGCTCGAAGTCCAGGACCTCAAAACCTACTTCAAGACGAAGGCAGGTTATGTGCGGGCCGTAGATGGTGTGACGTTCGCCGTTAAACCGGGTGAAAAAGTGGCGCTCGTCGGCGAGAGCGGCTGTGGCAAAAGTGTCACCGCGCTCTCTATTATGCGGCTGGTTGCTCAGCCGCCCGGCGAGTATGCTGGCGGCAGCATCATCTTTGAAGATCAGGATCTCTTAGAGTTGCCGGAGAGCGCGATGCGCAGGATTCGCGGCGGCAAGATCGGCATGATCTTTCAAGACCCCATGACCTGCCTGAACCCGACAATGCCGATTGGCAAGCAGATTGCCGAGGGATTGCAAATTCATCTCAAGCTGAGCAAAGATGAGGCCCTGAAACGGGCAACGAAGTTGCTGGAAGAGGTGGGTATCCCCGATGTCGCCAATCGCATCAACGCCTACCCGCATCAGTTCAGCGGCGGCATGCGTCAGCGCGTGATGATCGCTATTGCTCTGGCCTGCAATCCCAAGTTGCTCATCGCCGACGAGCCAACGACGGCGCTGGACGTGACGGTGCAGGCGCAAATTCTCGAACTCATCAGCGGCATCTGCTCGGAGTTTGGCACTGCGCTCATCTTGATTACACATGACCTGGGCGTGGTGGCCGGTATGACTGACCGCGTGATTGTGATGTATGCCGGTAGAGTGGTGGAAGAGGCTCCAACGGAAGAACTCTTTGCCAACCCGCGTCACCCCTATACGCTCGGCCTGCTCAACTCGGTGCCGCGCCTGGACGAAGCTGGTCACTCAGAATTGCGTACCATTGAGGGGGCACCACCTGATTTGCTGCGTCCTCCTACCGGCTGCCGCTTTATGCCACGTTGTATCTATGCGCGCAATATCTGCCGTCAAATGCCTCCCCTGGAACCGCTCGTCGGCCATAGCGAACACCGCAAAGCCTGCTGGCTGGATGTGACCGATCCGAAGGAACAGGCCCATGCCGAGCAGCGGCGTCAGGCCAGAATTGCGGCGCAGCGAGCGGCCCTTGAAGCCGCGATGAGTAATAGCAATAGCAGCAGTACCACTGCTCGTTCGTCGTAAAGAGGTGGAAACATGGTAGAGATGGTGCAGACGGCGGTTGCCAGCGACACCCTGCTCGATGTGCGTGGCTTGAAAATGTACTTTCCCATCACGCAGGGCATTATCTTCCAACGTACAGTCGGCCATGTGCGCGCAGTTGACGATATCTCCTTTAGCATTAAACGCGGTCAGACGCTCGGCCTGGTGGGCGAGAGCGGTTCCGGCAAGACGACGATTGGCCGCACGCTGATTCGGCTCTACAAACCTACGGCGGGTGAGGTTCTCTTCGATGGCGAGGACCTGGCGAAGCTTCAGGGCGAACAATTGCGCCAGATGCGGCGTCGCATCCAGATGGTCTTTCAAGACCCCTATGCCTCACTCAATCCGCGCTACACGATTGGTTCGCTAGTGGCCGAGCCGATGTACATTTACAGAACCGGTACCAACCAGGAGATTCGTGAGCGCACAGCAGAACTGCTGCGCGTCGTTGGCTTGCGCCCGGAGTACATCGACCGTTATCCCCATGAGTTCAGCGGTGGTCAGCGTCAGCGCATCGCCGTCGCGCGCGCGCTCGCCATCAACCCGGAGTTTGTCATCGCCGACGAGCCAGTCTCGGCACTGGATGTCTCTGTGCGTGCCCAGGTGCTGAACCTGTTGCAACGCCTGCAAAAACAGTTTCATCTGACCTACCTCTTCGTCTCACATGACCTGAGTGTGGTGCGCCACGTCGCCGACCGCATTGCCGTCATGTACCTGGGCAAGATTGTTGAGATTGCCGACCGCGACGAGCTATATGCGGCTCCTAAGCATCCCTATACAAAAGCGTTGCTCTCGGCAGTACCTATTCCCGATCCCAAAATTGAACGCAAACGCCAGCGGATTATTCTCTCCGGCGATCTGCCCAGCCCTATCAATATTCCGAAGGGTTGTCGCTTTCATACACGCTGCCCAATGGCGCAATCCATCTGCCGTGAGATAGAGCCACCTTTCGAGGCCAAAGAGGGCCGCGAGCATTACGCCGCCTGCCACTTTGCCGAGAAGGTGACGCCATTGTAGGGGCGTGATTGATCACGCCCTGCTTGTTTGCCCGTCGAGGCACGCGTAGGGCGTGATTGATCACGCCCTACGGAAACAGGTAATGGCCATGCATAGGGGCGTGATTGATCACGCCCTGCTTGCTTGCCCGTCGAGGCGCGCGTAGGGCGTGATTGATCACGCCCTGCTTGCTTGCCCGTCGAGGCGCGCGTAGGGGCGTGATTGATCACGCCCTGCTTGCTTGCCCGTCGAGGCGCGCGTAGGGGCGTGATTGATCACGCCCTGCTTGCTTGCCCGTCGAGGCGCGCGTAGGGGCGTGATTGATCACGCCCTGC
>Ga0080006_1190425_pt1 | contig 127173 bp, 100 predicted proteins | sample RS3BMetagenome_FD_69209 | JGI IMG/M metagenome (GOLD analysis project Ga0080006, IMG submission 69209) | Ferric oxide microbial mat and aquatic microbial communities from Rainbow Spring, Yellowstone National Park, USA - RS3B (SPADES... ...
GTAGGTCAATTGCACGTATAAAGGGATGTGTGCAAGGGGAGCGCTTATACCCCCGAAGGGGCTACTTTGAGAACGACAAAGACCCCAGACCTCCGAGCTTTAGCGAGGAGAGTATGTCAGATTCAACCTATTGCCTGTGATGTTAAATCCCATGCGGTCTTTCGATTAGGAAGATTTTCAACAAATTACCTTGTGTGTGCAACTGGAAATACCTCATATTAGGAAAACATAATGCTTTTATAGGTAAACATTGTGCCAGTTTGCCGCTTCGTAGACCTTACTAACGTGGTCTGTTCACAAAGGGGGGAATGACACTAATATATGAGCAACAAATGGGCAGGCCAGATAAACAATGAGCATGAAGGCTTTGAGATCTATTCACCTAGACGTTTGGCTTTGCTCATGATATGTTAGGATATGAAAAGCTTTAAAGATATAATTTGATCTCTATACTTAATGCACACATAAGGGAGGAAGAGAATGAACATCCTAGAGCCGATTACTGAAGGTACTAAGCTTTGGGAGCCAGACACACAGACTATTAGCAACTCTAACATTTATAAATTTATGCACTTTTTGAAAGATGAAAAGGGGCTCAACTTTACAAATTATTGGGACCTTTGGAAGTGGTCTGTAGAAAACATTGAGCTTTTTTGGGATTTCTTCTGTCAGTTTGCTAGCGTACCCTTTTCTAAGCCGTATACGCAAGTACTGGATTCTCACGTGATGCCAGGTGCCAGATGGTTTTTAGACAGTGAGCTAAACTACGTAGCAAACATTTTACAAAGGGATACATCAGGATATCCTGCACTGATTGCTGCAAACGAGCAGGGTGAGGTGTTGGAAGTTGGGTGGAAGGAATTAATAGAAAGATCTGGTGCGATTGCAGAGTATCTTAGATCCTGTGGTGTTAAAAAGGGTGACAGAGTAGTTGGATACTTACCTAACATTCCTGAAACGGTTTATTGTTTTCTAGCAGCAGCAAGCATTGGCGCAATTTGGTCATGTTGTTCTCCTGACTTTGGGGCCCCGAGTGTAGCATCGAGGTTTCAGCAGATAGAGCCTAAGGTGCTCGTATGTGTTAGCGGGTACAGCTATGGTGGCCGATGGTATGACAGAGCCGCAGCTGTTAAGGAGATAAGAAGGAATTTGCCATCGCTTGAGGTCACATTATTGGTATCAGCAAGTGGTGATGCGCAGGAACTAGGCGGTGGCCGCATTGAGTTACTGGATGATATTTTATCACGTAGAGGTAAGCTGGAGTATACACCTGTAGAAGCAAACCACCCGCTTTGGGTGCTTTATTCATCCGGGACTACCGGCATTCCAAAAGCGATCGTGCATAGCCATGCAGGTATAGTGGTTGAGCACATAAAGGCTGCAACGCTGCACTTAGATCTTCATCCGGCAGAGCGCTTCTTTTGGTTTACCACTACTGGGTGGATGATGTGGAACTTGTTGTTAGGGGGGTTACTAGTAGGTAGTACGGTGGTGCTTTATGATGGTAATCCTATGTATCCAGATGAGAACGCCCTTTGGCAGTTAGCCGAGAAAGTCAAGGTAAACTTCTTCGGCGTCAGTGCAGCATATATATCAGTGTGCATGAAGGCTGGGATACAACCTGGTAAGACATACGACCTTACTAGCATGCGAGGCATTGGAGTTACAGGATCGCCTTTGTCGGTGGATGGCTTTGCTTGGGTTTATAGGAATGTGCACGACAGGATATGGCTTGTTTCAGCCAGTGGTGGTACGGATGTTTGCAGTGCATTCGTCGGCGGATGTCCACTCCTTCCCGTGCATGCTGGTGAAATTCAATGTCCGAGTCTTGGTGCAAAAGTTTTGGCTTTTGACGAGCAAGGTAATGCAGTTTACGATAAGGTGGGTGAGCTTGTAATAACTGAGCCTATGCCCTCAATGCCTGTGTACTTTTGGGGCGATAAAGATAATCAAAGGTACCGCGAAAGTTATTTTTCAATGTACCCGGGTGTTTGGAGACACGGAGACTGGATTAAGTTTAAGAGCGACACTGGAGGTTGTGTGATATATGGGCGATCGGACTCTACTATAAACAGACATGGGGTCAGGATTGGTACAGCAGAAATTTATGCTAGTGTTGAGGGCATGGATGAAATACTAGATAGTCTAGTTGTTGATACCGAAGGCCTGGGAGGCACATCCGCAATGTATCTTTTCGTTGTGTTGGCACCATCTGTACAGTGGTCGAATTATCTGGAGCAGAGAATAAGAAACAAAATACGCGCTGATCTTTCGCCGAGGCATGTGCCAGACTTCATTTTTCCTGTAAAAAGCATACCCAGAACACTAAACGGCAAAAAAATAGAGGTGCCCGTGCGGAAGATAATGATGGGGCAAAATCCATCAAACGTGGTGGATGCAAACGCACTTGCCAATCCGGAATCGCTGCATGACTTTATAGAAATAGCTAAGAGTGTAAGGACCAATCAGGCCATTTAGTAGTGGGACTTACCTTCACAGTAGTTTTATGTCTTTAAGGACCGGAAAGGATACTCTATACATGTCTATTAGGGACGTGTCTATGTCTGTGTAAACTATTTGCTCTTTGGAGCTAGCCTTAGCTAGAGTAGCACCGTCTGGTCCCACAATTATGGAACTTCCGCCTAGTTCCACTCCTTTATTGATACCTACTGTATTGCACACGGCCACAATAGCCTGGTTCTCGATAGCTCTTGCAACAGCCAATATTTCCATATGGTTTATCCGACTTTTCGGCCATGCGGCAGGGACCAAGAATATTCGGCATCCATGCAAAACGAGTTTTCTAAAAAGCTCAGGGAATCTAAGATCGTAACATATGGCAAGGCCAATCCTGCCAAAGGGTGTGTCAAAGAAACCTTCCTGATTTCCAGGTGTAACTAACGAAGGCTCTTGTGATTCAAAGCCAAACAGATGAATTTTTTCATAACGTGCCAGTAACTCACCATTTGGGGCTATGGCCAGCGCAGTGTTTAATATGCCCCGATTCTTGTCTTTTATTAATATACTGCCTGGTATTAGATAAACCTTGTGCTCTGATGCTAACCTTTTCAAAAAACCCACGGTATAGCCATCCATAGGCTCGGCACACGCTAAGTACTTGTCAAAGTTAAAGTATCCGGTTAGCCAAAGCTCAGGTAGACATACAACAATGTGGGCTTGGTCGGTAGCCAGATGGCCGAGAAGGTCATCGAGAACATGCAATTTATTGCGATCAAATGGTGTAGCGCTTGAATCAGTTTGAAGCAGTGCGATTCTGACAAGTGCCATATGCTTAATTTACGACATTTAGATAGGTTCTAAGGATTTAATGTTCAACAGTTTAGGTGTGTAAACATTTAACAATTATTTGCTGCAATTTCAGCATGATTTAACTTGGCGCACAGGTTGACATCGTGGTGTATGTTTCGGTAACATTTTAACCCATGAAAAAAGTAGTTATGCTTTTAGCATAATGCTGGCTATACAGCCAGTATGGTCAGCAGGCGCCACAAAGCATAAGCCCAACACTTACCCGCAGCACGGGTATCTTAGCGTCTCTGCAATATTAAACGCAGAGAAGGTCCAAAAGCTACGCATAGTTCTGAGCAGCGCGCAATCAAAGCTATCACCAAAGCCAGCACCTGTACCGCAAAAGCCAGCATCTGCACCGCAAAGACCGGCACCTCCACCGTACACCGTTTTTATGATGAGTGCGTACTGCACTGATGGGATAACAGCTAGCGGTATTGCGCCTAGACCCGGCGTGGTAGCTGCAGGTTACCAGTATCCATTTGGTACTCCTATTTATCTTGTTGGATATGGGCAGGTTATTGTTGAAGACCGAGGTGGCGCAATCTACGGCAACAGACTGGACCTTTGGATGCCCAGCTGCTTCCAGGCGGAGCTCTGGGGCGTTAGATACTTAGTTGGATATGTAGGAAGGTAATCCATAAAATTAAGTACGATTCAGTTGTGAAGATATTAGTTTCTCCAGCATCTTATAAGGGTTTCTTTAGTGCACATTTTGCTGCAACACTTATGGAAGCAGCGCTGAAAAGCACTGTGCCTAATGCGACGATACGTAGAGTTCCAGTAGCAGATGGTGGTGACGATACCTTAGAGGTACTAAGTCATGTGCTGGATATACAGATTTTAGAAGTTAATGTACATGATCCTTTTATGCAGCCATGTAAGGCAGCAATCGGGTTTGTACAAGATGGCCAGACTGCTATAGTCGAATCAGCTCAGGCTGTTGGCATAGCTAGGATACCCAAGGAGATGTTAAACCCGCTTATAGCTACTACTTACGGAGTAGGCGAAATGTTAGCCTACGTATTTGGGCTAAACTGCAAGCAGGTGATCTTAACCGTTGGCGGGACAGCTACAAATGACGCAGGCGCGGGCATGGCTGTTGCACTTGGTTATCGCCTTTTGGACGCCAATGGAAAGGATGTGCCTTTGGGGGCACAGTATCTTGGTAGCGTTAGGATGATAATATCACCAGAAGTTGAACCATGGGCTCAGACCAAAGTTGTAGTAGCTACTGATGTTGAGAACCCTCTTTGTGGCGAAATGGGTGCAAGCTATATTTTTGGGCCACAGAAAGGGGCCAACCCTCAGCAGGTAGCAATGCTTGATAGTAACCTGTGTTCGTTTGCCAAGGTTATTAAGGAGTACTTAAATATCGATGTGCTTAACTTAAAAGGTGCAGGTGCCGGTGGCGGTCTGGGTGCGGGGGCGTTTGCTTTTTTACGGGCAACTTATGTGAGCGGCGCTGTCATGATTGCTGATCTGCTTACCCTTGAAAGTTATGTACAAGATGCAGATCTTATTATCACCGGGGAAGGCTGCTTAGATTATTCATCGACTCACGGTAAAGCTCCTTGGCATGTGATCAACTTAGCAATAAGTCATAGAAAGGCAGTGCTTGTGGTACCTGGCTTAGTTAAGCTAGACTCACAATATTTAAGCGCCTTAGTGCGAAAAGGAGTATTCGTGGTAGAGAGTTCGTCTGTTGAGGGGGTTAGCCCGGAGGAAAAGCTAATCAACGCGGTTAAAAAAGGAATTGAACAAATACTAGAATAATCGCCAGTTTCCGTATTTTTCTATATAAACTTTAGGTACAGCTTCTGCTCTTCCACTTAAAGAGGAGGAAGAAGTTATTCTGGCGTTACATACGCGGCTGTAAGTCCTCCGTCAACAAGAAATGTTGCTCCAGTTATGTAAGAAGATTCGTCGCTTGCAAGAAATATGGCAGCATTTACTATTTCCTCGGGCTTTGCCAACCGTCCCATTGGTAGATGTACACGCCTTCTTTCATACTCAGTGGGTGCGCCTTCAAAAAGGCGCATCAGTAGTGGCGTTTCAACCGGTCCAGGGCACAAAGCGTTTATTCTTATTCCTGACCTTGCAAATTGTACCGCAAGTTCTCTAGTCATCGACAGAACCGCGCCTTTTGAAGCCGTATAGGCTATTTGCGACGTTGCGGATCCTACAATTGCGACAAAAGAGGCAACATTTATTATAGACCCCTTGCCGCGCTCCAGCATTTTTGGTATTCCATATTTGCAGCAGAGAAACACGCCTTTGGCGTTTATATCCAGCACTTTTTGCCATGTATTCTCGTCGATTTCGAGTATGGAGCCGTCTTCTGGAGGCATTATTCCGGCATTGTTATACATGATGTCAAGGGTCCCAAATCTTTGGTACGTGGCCTCGACCATTTCGCGTACGCTTTGTGAATTACTCACATCAACTTTAAAGAAGAATGCTTCACGACACATTTGTGCCGTTTCTTTTCCTTGTTCTTCATTGACATCCGCTACGCATACCTTGGCCCCTTCTTCGGAAAATCTTAGCGCTGCAATTTTACCCATTCCACTTGCTGCACCAGTGATTATGGCTACTTTACCGTCTAGTCTTCCCATTTTTACTTCTCCGTAGAAATAAACACATTCTTAACTTCGCAGTACCCTTCAAGGCCATGCATACCTAGCTCTCTGCCAAATCCAGATTGTTTCTTGCCGCCAAAGGGGGTAGCTACTCTGACTGAAGTATTTGAATTAACAGAAAGTACGCCTGAGTCTACAGCTTTGGCTACTCTAAGGGCACGGCCAACATCTCTTGTCCATATAGAGCCAGAAAGCCCGTAAGGTGAGTCATTTGCAATTGCTATGGCTTCTTCCTCGTCTTCAAATGGGATAAAAACAGCTACCGGTCCAAAAATTTCCTCTTGTGCCACTTTTTCATTGGGTGAGGCTTCTACAACAGTGCATCCGTGCCAGAAGCCCTTTTCATAAGGAACCTGGCCTTGATATACTATTCGGGCATTTTCCAAGTATCCTCTAACTCTCTGTCTTTGCTCTTCAGATATTAGCGGACCTATTTGTGTCTGTGGATCTTCAGGGTTACCTATTCTCAGCATTCTTGTGGCTTCTACGAAAAGGTCCATGAACTTGTCATAGACCTGCTTTTGCACGAGAACTCGACTCCTTGCACAGCAGTCTTGGCCGGTATTTCCATACACCGCAAGAGGCGACGAAGCTGCTGCCTTTTCGAGGTCCGCGTCTGCAAAAACCATGTTAGGAGATTTTCCTCCAAGCTCAAGTGTGAGCCTCTTAAGTGTTCCGGCAGCATCTCGCATTATTTGTTTTCCGACTTCGGTGGAACCTGTAAAGGCTATTTTTGCAATATCTGGGTGTTTTACCATGTGACTTCCAATAACTGATCCTTTTCCTACGACAACATTAAATACGCCTTCAGGGACTCCTGCTTGTAGTGCAAGCTCTTGTAGCCGCAAGGCTGTTAACGGTGTTAGTTCGGCTGGCTTCAGCACAATGGTGTTTCCGCATGCGAGAGCTGGAGCTACTTTCCAGCTGGTTATCAATAGAGGAAAATTCCATGGAACTATTAATCCTACAACTCCAAGGGGATCTCTAAATGTTATATCAACGCCTCCGCCAACTGGTATGGTCTCACCATAGTGCTTATCGATTGCTCCAGCATAGAAATAGAAAACTTCTGCTACTGTTGCAACTTCATCGAGAGAGTCTCGTATAGGTTTACCTACATTTTTTGTTTCCAGACGCGCTAGCTCTTCCTTATGGTCTTCAACTAGTAATGCGATTTTGCGCAGTATTCGGGCCCTGTCAGATGGCGCTACCCTACTCCAGGCTGGAAAAGCTTTTTTAGCTAGGCTTATTTTCTCTTCTAAATTTGCAACGTCTGCTTCCTCAAGTTCTGTTAGAACCTCTTCGTTGGCAGGATTTATGATTTTCAGTTCCATTTCTTCACCTATAACGCTACCCTAGAATGTATACCTTTATAGTTGATATTTTATATGCTATGTGGGTTTTAAAGCGGTGGGCACAAGTCTAAGTTAGGTCCCCAAGTTTGCAGCCGCAAGGATATGTCGATTCTCTTTACGAAAAGCGTAAAGCTACATTAGATGTGGACAAATAGTGTAGATTAGGCTTAAAAAATGCATGTAGTGGCTTTGCGATTATTCTGATATTTTGTTGAACTTGCCCTCACATGTGTGTAGCGGTAAGCTAGCAGGCCAGTGTTTTGGAGGACTTAGGCGTTAACATGTTTACGCAATTGCGTTTAGGCAAGGTACAAGGGTTAATTATGCGGCAGGCATGCATCAAGTGATAACTTGTACCTATATTTACAAATGTATGAGCAAGAAAGCTCTGACCTTTAGGGAGGAGAGTGTGTCTAGTTCGAAATATTATAGTTAGTCTGAATTTGCGATTATAGGTAACTGCTATGGGAAAACCAGTTGGTGCAAAAGTACGTTACGAAAATGGACTGTATAAGGACGTAGAGGTGCCCGGTACGTACACCTACAATCCTTATGATACAGAGCTTAGAATTTTATACGATTACTCGCACATCCAATTTCCCAGTAAAGATAGCTGGGGAATGGGGATCTGGCGCTATTCGCAGTTGTTACCGTTTGATGTGGATAATCCACTTTACCCTCTTCATGTAGGTAGCACACCGTTAGTTCATCCGACCGGGCTTAAAAGTTACATCGGCGTGTCAAAAATCTATATAAAGGATGAGACGAGGGGGCCCAGTTCCTCAAACAAAGACAGGGCAACGGCGTTAGTACTTGAGTACGCCTTGAGAACTGGCAAGGTTGTGGCTACATGTGCGTCAACAGGCAACGTGGCTGTTTCGCTATCCGTTGGAGGTGCTGCATGCAACATAAGGGTAGTTGTATGCGTACCTGCTCAGGTGACAGATGCTAAGCTAAGCTACATGCTTGCAGCAGGTGCTGCAGTAGTAAAGGTGCACTCGGGCTACACAGACGCATTCCGTCTTTCTCGATACATGGCAAAGCAGTTTGGGTGGATGGATCGTAATACAGGTATGAATCCCCTTACTATTGAGGCGAAGAAAACTGTAGCCTACGAGATTTGGGAACAGCTAGGTCATATTCCCGATTGCGTGGTGGTACCGGTTGGAGACGGCCCTAGCATAATTGCAATTCATAAGGGATTTTGGGAGTTAAAAGAGTGTGGCCTTGTACCGGATGTTCCAAGATTCATAGGAGTACAGTCTGAAGGTTGTAAGCCGCTTGTTGACGCATGGGAGAGGGGTACTAAAGTAGAAGAAGTAAAGCCAAATACTATTGCTGATGGTATTGCGGTAGGGTTACCGGTTTTTGGTGAAGCTGTACTTCAATGTGTTAAAGAATCCGATGGAGCATTAGTGGCGGTATCTGATAGTGAAATAATCGATGCGATCAAGACGGTAGCAAGATACTCTGGCATTATACCCGAGCCAGCAAGCGCAGCTGGGTTTGCGGGGGCTAAGCTAGCCAGAGAAAGAGGATATATATCGCAAAATGACTCAGTTGTAATAGTGCATACTGGAAGTGGTTTTAAAAGCCCGCATGTCCTTCCGTCAGCGGGCCTAGTAACTGAAGTACCTGATTTCAGCAGCGGAGTTGAGCACCTTTCAAGTTTGATCGAAAAGAGCGATTGGTAGGCTGAGTACATTGCGTTAATTCTTGTAAGTCTAAACCATGTGAGGTGGAAATATAGGCTATGGAGCTTTGTGATATAGGCGTTTTTGGACTTGGTGTGATGGGCGAAAATCTAGCCCTTAATTTTTCGTCTCACGGCTACAGGGTGGCTGTATATAACAGAACCGTTGATAAAATGGTTGAATTTTTGCAGCGTAATCAAGGGAAGGATCTATGTGGTTTTGGTACCATTGAAGAATTCATTAATGCTTTAAGGCGGCCCAGAAAGATTTTGATTACGGTAAAGGCCGGGTCCGCGGTTGATGATGTTATAGCCCGTTTAAAGGGATATCTGGAGCCTGGTGATATTTTAATGGACGGTGGCAATTCTCACTTTCGAGATACTGAGGCACGAGCCAAAATGCTTGAGCAGATTGGTATTAATTACTTTGGCATTGGCATTAGCGGAGGGGAATTAGGAGCTCTTTTAGGGCCTAGCATCATGCCTGGGGGAAATAAAGAAGCTTACACGTCTATCGAAGGGTTGCTTAATGACATAGCTGCAAAAGTCAGCGATGGGCCTTGCTGTACCTATATCGGGCCTTACGGAGCAGGTCATTATGTCAAGATGGTGCACAACGGCTGCGAATATGCAATCATGCAGTTAATTTCTGAAGTATACGGACTTATGAAGCTTGTTTTAGGTATGGACAATGCTTCACAGGCTGAAGTTTTTGCTAGCTGGGATAAAGGACGTCTTAATTCATACCTTATCGAGATTACGGCCAAAATTCTTACCCACATAGATGAGGATACAGGCGCATACACACTTGACTATATTCTCGACAAGGGCGGACAAAAGGGTACAGGAAGGTGGACGGGACAAGAAGCATTGGAGCTAGATATACCTATTCCATCTATAGATAGTGCCTTGTGGGCAAGGAATTTGTCTGTCCTTAAGGACTTAAGAGTTCGTTTAGATCAAAGGTTACATGGCCAAGATAAAAAGATTATGTCTTTTCAGCTCGATACCGATACTCTCGAACAAGCTTTGTACTGCGCAGTAATACTTGCGTACTCTCAGGGCATATATATGTTAACAAGGGCATCAGAGGCATATGGCTTTAATCTAAATATATCGGAGATTGCCCGCATATGGAAGGGTGGATGCATAATTAGGTCAAAATTCCTGGAGCATATACAGCGTGCATACAAACAAAATCCTAATCTTGAACATCTTTTGCTTGATGATGAAATCTCAGAGATGATATTGGAAACTGAAGAGGCATTGCGTAAGGTATCTAATATAATCCTTGATCTAGGGCTTCCCGCCCCGGGTTTTCCTGCAGCTGCCGGATACCTAAGCATGTTATCAAGCAGCAGGATGTTTGTTAACTTGATTCAAGCTCAGCGCGACTTTTTCGGGGCTCATGGATTTGAAAGAACTGACCATCCAGGCTTTTTCCATGTCAACTGGGAGTAATTGGCTTTATTGTTGTAATAGCCAAATCTGATAGCCTGAGTAAGGCTACTTTTGTTTAATCTTAAATTGGTTATGTTGTCAGTGAAGCAACTACCGCTCGTTGTGGTAGTAGGTAGACCCAATGTTGGCAAGTCGGCACTTTTTAACAGGCTAATTGGTCGTAAAAAGGCGATTGTTGACAAAACGCCCGGCGTGACGCGTGATCGCATCTATGAGCAGACTGAGATAGGTGGTAGGTCCATTTTGCTAGTAGATACCGGTGGCCTTGCAGCGCCGGATTCAGATCCTCTGGCGCGCGCAACAGAGCAGCAGGCTTTGCAGGCTATAGAAAAAGCTGATCTTATTCTTTTTGTGACTGATGCAAGAGCAGGGGCTCTTGCGGGGGATTTTGTGGTTGCCGATTTGCTACGCCGCGCAAAGGCTCCAGTACTGCTGGTGGCCAATAAGGTTGATTCGGAAAGCAAAAAAGGATACTTTACAGATGAATTGATTGCGCTTGGATTTGGCGAACCCTTTGAAGTATCAGCATTGCACGGCCTCGGTATTAAGGACCTTGAAAAAGCGATAGCCGATAGTTTGCCAAGAACATTAGATTACGAGACGAGTCACGCAAACGTCCCGCGCATTGCTATAGTCGGACGCCAAAATGCGGGAAAATCCTCTCTGCTTAATGCAATTTTAGGGGATGAAAGGGTAATTGTAAGCGATAAGCCGGGAACTACCCGTGATCCTGTGGATACAGAAATAGAATTCGCCGGTACATCTGTCGTGTTAGTTGATACGGCTGGAATCAAGCAGAAGTCCCACGTTCAAGATCCGCTTGAGGGGTTGGGTATACTAAAGGCTTTTCAAACTATAGACAGAGCAGACTGTGTCTTGTTAGTTGTAGATCTCACTGTAGGTGTTACGGATCAAGATAAAGAAATATGCGGAAGATCTCTTGAGGTCGGAAAATCAGTTGTAGTGGTCTACAACAAGATCGATACGGTAAAGAGCTCAAACAGCATAGACACGTATCTTTGGGATTTACATATGGAGAGCTTTCATTTTGCCAAGCATTGCCCGTACATTGGCATTTCGGCAAAGACGGGGGAAAATGTGCATAAAGTTATCCCTACCGCGCTTGAGGTGGTTGAACGGCGTTCAATGAGACTTCCCACTGCTAAGTTGAATGCAGTTGTCCGAGACGCTTTAACAAAACTCCTGCCCCCTGTTACTAAGGGGAGAAGGTTAAAGGTGTCATATGTAGTTCAAGCGTATGCGCCTTACCCTACTATAGTGCTTTTTGTCAATGATCCTGAGCTGTTGCCTACGTCTTACCAGAGGTATCTCGAATCCCAAATAAGGGAAAGTTTTGGACTCTTTGGGACGCCCATAAAGTTTGTGTTAAGGCCTAAGCGATGAATTCGAATTATATACAGATATTGGAGTTGTAAGTTGGGAAGTTATGAAGATATTATAATAAGAATAATTTTGGTAACTGTAGCTGCCTATTTGGTAGGATCTATACCAACAGGTGTTTTGGTATCCAGAATTGTCAACGCTGATCCTCTTTCCGCAGGAAGCCGTAAAACCGGTACCACCAATGTATATAGGGTTGCTGGACCGGGGGCAATGATTGTTGTTGCAATTGGGGATATATGTAAAGGTGTGGTGGCGGGTCTAGCTGCACGCTTTTTAGTTCCTGAAAATGCGCTTTTTTGGGCAATTATTGGTTTTGCTGCAATTTTTGGACATGTATGGTCGGTATTTCTTAAATTCCGAGGTGGTAGGGGGGTTGCTACTGCCGCAGGGCTAGCGTTAACACTTTTCCCTGTGACCTCTGCCATAGCTGTTGGTATTGGTCTGTTGCTCATTATTTTTACTCGCATAGCATCTATAGGGTCGCTATCAGGTGCTGCTATATTTGTGGGTGCTCAAGCGATACTTGTTCCAAGCCTTTCATTTGACTTGTTGGCCGTTGCGTTATTTTTGTTTCTTTTTATATCTCACCGGGATAACATCGTGCGGCTGATTCACGGTAAAGAACTTAGAATGACTCGAATACAGAGTTCCAATAGTAATAGATGAAGTTAGGGATATTAGGTTCAGGGAGTTGGGGTACAGCCCTATCGATTTTATATGCCACTAATGGCGCGCAAGTGTACCTTTACACCAGATCGGCCGAGGTCTGTTTTTCAATCAATGAGAATCATAAAAATCCTAGGTACCTATCTGAATTTAATCTGCCAGCCAATATCAGGGCTAGCATTGACCTAAGGGAGGTTGTCAGCTTATCCGAGCTGCTAATTTTAGCTGTTCCTTCCACTGCTGTTGAATCAGTAGCAGAGCGGCTTAAGGGGCTGGTAAAGGACATACCCATCGTAAGTGGAACTAAAGGGTATGTATTTCCAAATGCTCGAAGAGTGACTCAAGTTTTGCGCGAATACCTAGGGGATAGTTATCCAGTAGGAGTACTATCTGGGCCAAACTTCGCGGTTGAAGTGGCCTCGTTGAAGCCTACAGCTGCTGTTTTTGCGATTGAAGATATCAATCTGTCCCGCAAGATTGCGCGTGTGCTAAGCTGTCCCTCATATCGTGTTTACTCTAGCACAGATATAGTAGGAGCCGAGCATGCAGGTGCCATGAAGAATGTTATTGCGATTGCAGCAGGAATCTCTGATGCTCTTGGAATGGGTGACAATGCACGTGCAGCTTTAATAACCAGGGGTCTTGCTGAAATGGTTAGACTAGGGTTAGCTTACAACGCAAACCCACTGACGTACGCTGGACTTGCGGGTGTTGGTGACTTAGTTCTTACATGCTCGGGCCAAAAGTCACGGAACTATACTCTGGGGTATCTTGTTGCTAGGGGAATTGGTGTTGAAGACGCGTTGCACAAGCTTGGTATGGTAGCTGAAGGATACTATACTGTACCAGCTGCCCTTGAGATGGCTGAGAAACTTGGTATTGAGCTGCCGATAACTCAGCATGTTCATAAGGTGCTTTTTGATCATCTGCCGGTGCGCGAGGTTGCAATGGATCTACTTGACAGAGAGCTAAAAGATGAGTTTGAAACTTAAATCATGCCCGTTTGCACGTTTGCGAAAAGCTTTTCATATTCGCTCACTGCTCTTTTTATGGACAGACGTCGGATAGCGCTTCTTCTGATGTTTTTACGGCTTAAATAAACAGCTTTTTTGATGTGTTCTACGAAGCTATCCTCGTTGTCTGGCTCGACTAAAAAACCGCTTATACCGTGTTCTATTACCTCAGCCAAGCCGCCACGATTATATGCTACAACCGGGCAGCCAGCCATTTGTGCCTCGGCCGCAACAAGGCCAAACGGCTCGTCAAACTGGACTGGCATTAAGGTAACAGCGGAATTCGCCATTACATCCCATAGTTTTTTTCTGTTAAGGTGTTCAGCCGGGTAGCCAAGCGTACTATAGTAACTGGAATCATAGACTGGCCCTATGACTAGTGGTTTAAAGCCTGCCCGGCGACTTAGATCGATAGCAATTTTCGTCCCTTTCTCTGGAGAAACTCTTCCCGCTATAACCGCGCAAGGCAAAGGGTTTTCGTTTACCCTTATACGGAACACTGGAACACCATTGAGAATACACAGAACGTGTGTTAAGCCAGCTTTGTACCACTGAGTTTGCATTGCTTGAGATACAGTCACGTAAACAGCCTTGATCTCGATGGCTGCCTTAACTACTAACGATTCTATGGGACCAAGGTGTAATGTATGTACAACTTTATATTTGGCTCCAGCGACTATTGACTCAGCATCAAAGCTGTTTGCCCAGATTATGTCTGGTTGCCAACTATGTATTTGTTCGTAGATGGACTCAAAGAGCTTAAACGCATCTGGATCCAAGTCAGTTTTGCTTTTTGGATTATAAATGTTTAGGGTGATACGTGATATTAGCTCTTCCGGTGCGATTATGGGTATAAGGTTTAGCCCTCGATACTTAGAGCCAGCTGCACAGAATATGCCCACTTCATTGCCATGCTGTGCTAGTTCTTTTGCCATGTCAACAATGAATGCATGAGGTCCTCCGTATTGAGCCTCCGATATTGGAAAAATTGGTGGTGCAAGTATTGCAACTCTCATGCGAGCCAACCTAGATGCTCTATTTCTGCTTCTAAGCCTACTGTTCAGCCCTGAGATTCATGTATAGGAAACTATCTTGTGCTTCCGAGAATGCGCCATTAATTTGGCTTCATATAGCCGCATAATGATTACCGCTATGTCTGTTATTGTATCAGAGATTTTTATATAGCCTTTTAGTATTGCCGAATGGTTCTTTAGCAAGTAAAATAAGGGCGACCTAGTTTTGTCCAAAAGCCAGGTCGCCCTTAAATAACTCACGCAAGCGCGAGCAACAGGGGGGATTCTATTAAATGTTTAAGATGCTGCATAAACTCTGCAGCCTCAGCACCGTAAAATACCCTATGATCGACCGATAATGTTGCACGCATTCTCTTACTTATTACTATTGTGCCATCTTTAACAACTGGGATGTCCTTTATAGCACCAACAGCGAGTATTGCGCTCTCGGGAGGGTTGATTATGGCTGCAAATTCATCGACTCCATACATTCCCAGATTAGATATTGTGAATGTTCCATCACTTATTTCATGTACTTGGAGGCGATTTTCGCGTGCCTTTTGTATAAGTTCCTTAGCTTCCTTAGAGATCTCTACTATGTTCTTCTTGTCTGCATTTTTAACTACAGGTACTACAAGGCCATCTGGTACTGCGACTGCAATACCTATGTTTACTTGATGATGACGTCTAAAGCTGCCATCAACCCATGATGAATTGACTTGTGGGAACTTCTTAAGTGCTGTGGCAACTGCTTTTACCAAAATGTCGGTAACAGTTATTTCTGTCTCAGATGCAGCAGACAGTTCATCTTTCACCCGCAAAAGTGGTTCAACATCAAATTCAGATGTTACATAAAAATGAGGTACAGTAGTTTTGCTTATGCTCATTCGTTGCGCAATTGCTGCTTGCATACGGCTTGGCTTAATTTCTTCATACACTGTTGCTGGTTGTGCTTCTCGTGCTGGGGCAGGTGCAGCTGGCTTTTGCTTTAGCTCTTCAATAAACTTTTCGACATCAGCTTCAGTTATCCTGCCGCCAGGGCCGGTACCCTTTACTTGTGATATATCTATCCCAGCATCAGCTGCTAGCCTTCTTGCCCTAGGAGATGCCTGGATGCGTCTTGCTTCTGCTGGCGGACCAACTTCTTGCTCTTTAACGTCTGTGGGTGCAGGTTGCGTTTCAGGCGGTGCAGCAGATGGCTTTGGAGAGGCTTTTGGTATTTCCTTTAGACTTTCCCCTTCTGCTGCTATTACAGCTATAGTTGCTCCTACTTGAGCAACTCCGCCTTCATCAACCACAATCGCTGCTAAGATACCATCTTGTTCTGCTTCGAGCTCAAATGTTGCCTTATCACTTTCTACCTCTGCAATAACATCACCTTTTTGTACTTTTTCCCCTTGTTTCTTATGCCACTTTAGTACTGTGCCTTCCTCCATAGTGTCGGAAAGCTTTGGCATAAATACTTCATACATTGCACTAACCCCCTAATAGTGATGAAGCCTCTTCAATTATTTGTTCGACGCTAGGAAGAGCTGCACGTTCAAGGTATTTGTTGTACGGCATTGGGACCTCAGCGCCAGTAATTCTTTTAGCCGGTGCATCAAGGTAATCAAAAACCTCTTCTTGAATTCTTGCAACTATTTCTGCGCCAACTCCGTAAGAGCCCCAGCCTTCCTCTACTACCATGAGCCTTCCAGTTTTTTTGACTGAATCGAAGATGGTTTGCCAATCTACTGGTCTTAGACTTCTAAGATCTATAACCTCACAAGATATGCCTTGCTTTTCCAGCCGATCGGCCGCTTCTTGAGAGAGAATCGACATACGGGATACACCTATTAAAGTTAGGTCTGTTCCTTCTTTACGTACAGCAGCACTGCCGTAACTCAAAGGTGGTAAGTTTTCCGGTACCGCGCCGCGGATGTTATAAAGGCCTTCATTTTCTATAAACACCCAAGGATTGTCATCTCTTATTGCACTAATAAGTAGTGCCTTAGCATCTGCTGGGGTTGATGGTGCAACTACAATAAGGCCTGGTATATGTGCGAACATAGCTTCAAAACTATGAGAGTGCTGTGCACTTAGTTGATGGCCACCGCCACCTGGCATTCGAATTACTAGTGGCAAGGTGGCCTGACCACCAAACATATACCTTATATGGGCGGCACTGTTTACTATCATGTCCATTGCTTTGAGCGCAAAATTGACTGTCATAATTTCGACAACTGGTCTAAGTCCAAGCATTGCAGCACCAACGCCGACACCAACTATGCTTTCTTCAGCAATTGGGGTATCTATAACCCTTTTTTCACCAAAAATGTCCAGTAGGCCCTCTGTAACTCTAAATGATCCTCCAAAGACTCCTACGTCTTCGCCCATTATGAAGACGTTGGGGTCTCTTTCCATTTCCTCTCGTAACGCTTGGTTGAGCGCCTCACGATAGGTCATTACTGCCATTTTTATGCTCTCCTTCCTACCCTAGTACCGGGAACATACACATCGCGATAAAGCTCTTCTACCTTTGGCTCTGGACTGTTTTTGGCATACTCCACCGCATCTTGTACGATGTTTTCGACTTCTGCCTTTATGGAATCAAGCTCGCCCTGTGAGGACACTTTATTATCAAGTAAAAACTGTTCGAATCTTGCTATTGCATCTTTTTTCATCCACTCTTGTTTTTCTTCTCTTGCCCTGTATCTGTCGGGATCTGACATAGAATGCCCGCGATATCTGTAACATACTGCCTCAATGAAAGTTGGCCTTTGCTCCTTTCTAGTTTTGTCTACCATCTCTTTGGTTGCTTTATACATTTCAAGTACGTTCATGCCGTCGACCCGGATAGATTCTATTCCATATGCGCATGTTTTCTTATAAATTTCCGGTATGGCTGACGCTCTTTCAACTTTTGTCCCCATACCATATTGGTTATTAACACACACGAAGATTGCCGGTGTATTCCAAAGTGCTGCCATATTTAATGCTTCATGAAAAGCACCTATGTTGGTTGCGCCGTCTCCGAACATAGCCATAACGACTTCATCTGTTCCGCGGTATTTTATTGCAAAAGCAGCGCCAACGGCTAGTGTAATTGCATCCCCAACAATTGCATATCCGCCCATTAGTCGTTTTTCTGCGCTGTAAAGGTGCATTGATCCGCCACGTCCTTTTGAAAGACCGGTTTCTTTTCCAAACAGTTCGGCCATAACTTCCCTTGGATCACATCCTTTTGCGATGGCGTGACCGTGCTCTCTATAGTTACTAAACAAGTAATCGGTGGGCTGCAGTGCTGATATAGCCCCAACTATGGTAGCTTCTTCGCCAATGTTTAAGTGGCAAAACCCACCGATGTAGGCTCTGGTGTACATCTCAGCAGTTACTTCTTCAAATCTTCTTATCAAGACCATCTTCCGGTACATGTCATGCAATTGTTCCGGAGATAGATCATAGCCATACGGCGGGCTTTCTATTACAGCTTGACTCTTGGCCAATTTTCATTCCTCCTTACATTAAAGTCCCCAACGCGCACCAAGCGTATTGTACCAGATTTTCATTTTAGAACTTGCGCTGACATTAGTTGATATATTTTGTATATATGTTTTGCGATTAACAGTTATGCAGGTGCTACAAATTCTGCTGACCACGATAGTGATTAGTAACGGGCATACGCCTATCTTTACCGAATGCACGAGGAGTGATCTTGATGCCAATTGGTGACTGCCGCCTTTTATATTCATTTGCATCTACTAGCTTGATAGCACGCGAGACAAATGCAGGGTCTATGCCGAGTTTGACAATGTCTAATGCACTTTTGTTGTGCTCTACATATTCTTCTAAAATTTGGTCGAGCACAGCATAAGGTGGCAAACTGTCCTCATCTTTTTGATTTTCTCTAAGCTCTGCCGAGGGCGGTTTAGTAAATACACGCTCAGGTATTATATTTCTACCCGCCACGCTGTTACGATAGGCTGCAAGCTCGTATACCAGAGTCTTTGGAATATCCTTAATTACCGCAAATCCTCCTGTTGTGTCGCCACCAAGGGTGCAGTAGCCTGTTGCAATTTCGCTTTTGTTACCTGTTGTAAGAAGGAGTAGCCCTTCTTGGTTGCTTAGAGTCCACAATATCGTGGCCCGTATACGTGGCTGTATGTTTTCTATAGCAACCGAGCTTCCTGTTTGGGGTAACCATTGCTTTAGCATTTCTAAGAATGCGCAAAATGCAGGCTCTATGGAGATATCACGTAGCTCGATGCCCAAATTATCTGCAAGCTCTTTAGCATCATCCAGGCTTGCTTGTGATGTAAATCTAGAAGGCATTCGAACTCCTATCACATTTTGCGGGCCCAACGCATCAACTGCAATTGCGGCACTTAGACTTGAATCGATGCCACCTGATAGACCAAGTACGGCCTTTGAAAATCCATTCTTGCGAGCGTAATCGCGCGTACCAAGTACTAAAGCATTGTATATTTCTTCTAGCTTCTCTTGTTCTTTTTCGATTCTTGACTTAATTTCAAGCGCATTCAGCTTGTTCAAAGAGCCTTCTAGCTCCATAACTTCAGCTTTTATGTCCTCTAAAAGGCGTATTTCGGATTCTTGCCTTAGCCTAGTGTCGCGTAGTCTTACCCTGGTCGATTCATCAAGGTCGAGGTCAACGATGAGTAGATCTTCCTCAAAAGATTTTGCTCTTGCGATTAGTTCACCTTCCGGTGAAAACACAACAGATGATCCATCGAAGACTAGCTCATCTTGAGCACCAACCATATTCACATATGCTATAAAGCAACCTGTATCGCTAGCTCTCGTGGCCAGCATAGCTTCTCGCCATCTTTGCTTTTGAGCATGAAATGGCGAACCATTTATGTTTATCAATAACTGCGCACCGTGATAAGCTTGAACATTCGCTGGACCTACTGGATGCCATATATCTTCACATATTGATACCCCAATGGAAACGGGCCCTATTTTAAAAATAGGTGCGGCAGTCCCACGTCTGAAGTATCTTTCTTCGTCAAACACCCCGTAATTTGGCAGGAAAACTTTATGGTAGCGGTAGATAAGCTTGCCATTGTACGCTACCGCAGCCGCGTTGTATGTATCTTGGTCTAAATCTATAAATCCAAACACTAAAAATATATCTCTTGACTCTTCTGCCAACGAGTAGGTGAGGTCTAAATTATGTTGCACAAATGAAGGGAGCAGAACCAAGTCTTCTGGTGGATATCCAGTTAGTACGAGCTCAGTAAATGCTACAATGTTGGCGCCTTTTGCTTTTGCTTTTGCTATCGTGTCAGCAATTTTTTTGTAGTTATAATCGAGGTTCCCAACAATTGGGTTTATTTGGGCTAACGCCAGTCTCACTATGTTTGCCATTACTTAAATCTTATCAACAGTTCAATAATAAGATACAGCTGTAAAATATGATCTTTTATCGTGATTTGAGGCTAGAAAGCCCAGCATCGAAACTGGTCTTATAAAAAAACGAAATCCGCATCCCCCCAGGGAGTGCAGATTTCGTTGAGTTTCGGGTTTGCTAGGGCTGGGCTTCGTTTTCGGTTAGGTCAAGAGAGCGCGAAAGCAAAGTTTCGACTGGTTCTGGCTCAGGTATCGGGTGGTGCAGCTCAAAGACCTCTTCATTAAAGATGATCCGATCACCTGCCAGAAGTTCAGTTTTGCTCATTCTTAGAGGTACAAACAAAGCTATCGCTTTTAATATAAGGAATGTCATAAGCGCGTCATAGGCAGCAACTACTATAAGGGCTATAAACTGAACGAGCAACTGGTGCGGATTGCCGTATAGAAGCCCTGCCACCGAGACCGGAGCAGTTTTTGCTGTAGCTCCAAGATACTCGACAATAGACGGATCAGCTAGCACACCTACTAATAGACCACCCACGGCACCTGCCATAGCGTGTGTATAGATTACTCCAAGGGTGTCGTCTACTTTTTTAAATGGCCATTTGTCTGAAAGCTTGTTCATAGCTGCCCAAGGTATGGCGCTGCCAAGCACTCCAATTATGACCGCTCCAAACCCGTTTACGTAACCTGCTGCAGGGGTTATAGCAACAAGCCCTGCTATCATACCGTTTATTGCACCTATGAATGAAAGCCGCTTATTGATCCCCATGTCAAGGAAAAACCATGTCAATAAGGCTGCGGCAGTAGCTATATTTGTATTGAGAACGGCTGCAGCGGCATCCTGGTTGGCAAAGTACGGGTCTCCGCCGTTGAAGCCGTTCCATCCTAACCACAGTAGTCCTGCGCCAACTAGTGCAAGCGGTAGGTTGTTTGGTTTAAAGTCTTCCTGATCTGCAATAAGGCGGGGTCCCACGACAGCAGCTGCGACAAAACCTGATACTCCTGCAGCTACGTGGATTACGTAACCACCACTAAAGTCGACAGCCCCCATCTGAGCAAGCCAGTCTCCGCCCCATAGCATAAAGGCATTTACGCTGTAGACAAGAAGCGACCATACAGGAACAAAAATCATCCATGCCTTGTGGCTCATTCGGCCTACTACGGCTCCACCCAAAATTATTGGTGTGATTGCCGCAAATACAAATTGAAAGTAAAGCAAAGCAGAACCCGGGAAAGCAAAATCAGGCATAAGCCCACTTAGAAGCGGTATGCTGGCCTTGCCGGTCTCAGCAGCTGCATCCAATGCGGGCCGGGGGATACCAACAATATTTGGAAAGTATCCCTGGCCCTAGCTTAAGAGGCGCTCCAAACCCCGCATTGAATCCTGCAAATATCCAGACCATCAATACGGCACAAAACGCATAAAAAACCATAAGGGCTGAAGATACTGCCCACTTTCGTTTGACGATGCCGGCGTAAAGTACTGCCAGCCCGGGTACCGACTGTAGCCCCACAAGCGTAGCGGCGGCAAGCTGCCAGGCATTGTCACCCGGATTTAAGTATTTAGGTTCAGGTATATACATAAACACACCTCTTTTTTAAATGTTATGGGTTGATTTTGATTCAATACTAGTGTCAATCGGGTTAGACAAGCCTTGCATATTTTGTATAATTTTGTCGCCAGAATTATGTATAAAATTTAAGATCAGCCTTTCGACTAAGCAAGCCCGCCGATGGTACCAAGAATACTTGTATGATATGTACATATTTTTAATTGTGAACTAGTAACAAATTAACAACTGTTATTTTGCTACTTTTAGCTGGTTGCTGGTCTGTGGTATGTTGAAATAAACTACAGTAGCGTTCGAGGTCGCCTTGTATGAAAAGTGAAGGCAGGGAAGAACCCCAAAGGCCATATAAGCTTGGCCAGCTTGGTCATGCAAGAACTATGTCAGCTGAGGCTGATTCTTTTTTGCACAGAGCAGGGCTTGAGCTACGGGTTGTGAGTCTTACCGATGGAAGGCGAGTTTTTCTATATGAATTAAAACGTGATGGAAATGGAAATAAGGTATAACCCATTAGCATCAGAATGGGTAGCTTATTCGCCCCATAGACAGCAACGCACGTTTCTTCCTGAGTCGCAAAACTGCCCATTTTGCGCTTCGTCGCGGTCAAGTGAAGGTGATATCCCGGTTAATGAGTTTTACATAGCAGTAGTTGAGAATAGATTTCCTTCTTTTGTCCTTAATGCTGAAACACCCCAACGGCCAGCTGATGTACCGGATTATCTGAATAGGCCCGCATACGGGAAGTGTGAGGTTGTTGTATACTCGGGCCGCCATGAGGATGAGCTATGTGACCTTGAAATACCGCATATTGCCGATATACTTAGAGTTTTCGCCCACAGGACTTTGGAGATTTATAAGCACCCTGGAATTAAATATGTCTTTATTTTCGAAAATAGAGGTAAACAAGTTGGAGCTACAATTGAACATCCTCATGCACAAATATACGCATATCCCTTTCTACCTCATACCATGACTCATGAAATAAAGGCGTTTAAGTTAAGTGCGCAGAAAAGTGGGGTTTGTTTTGGCTGCAAACAGATTGAGGTTGAATGCTCAAAACGTGAAAGGTTAATAATTGATGCCAATGGGTTTGCTCCGGCCTTCGTTCCTTACTATGCAAGGTGGCCTATAGAAGTACACATATATCCAAGACAGCATGTCGGCATGTTATATGAACTCGATGAGCCTGGTTTTTATGAGCTAGCGAACTCGCTTAAAAGCCTATTTTCGGCGCTTGATAGACTTTACAGCTTTAGAATGCCATACGTTATGGTTATTCACCAAGCGCCAGCTGGGCGACGCAAAGATTATTCTTATTTCCATTTGCACCTAGAGATCTATGTACCTTATAGGACTTCAGATAAGCTTAAATATCTCGCAGGTTCAGAATTGGGTGCAGGTGTTTTCTTAAATGATCGTATGCCTGAGGATACAGCTAAAATGCTTGCTTCGGTAATCTTATGACTGGACATCTGTCTCAATATGTTTGCGACTTTGGCAGGATTTTTGGAGATAGAGTCATGCCAAAAATAGTCAAGGTGCCGGCACGTGTAAATCTTATCGGTGAACATACCGATTACAATGAAGGATTTGTGTTACCTGGTGCGATTGACTTGTATATGTATGCCATTTATTCTCCGAGATCGGATATGTGTGTAGCTGCGTATTCAAATCTTATGGGCGAGCTCAAGAAAGAATACTTAAACGCTGATCAGGGAGATAGAAGTCATGCATGGTTTTCGTATGTATTTGGTACAGCACAGCTCATTGCGAAATCATACAGCATACATAATGGTATTAATATTTTGATTGAAAGCGAAATACCATCTGGGGTAGGTCTTTCTTCCTCGGCTGCGCTTGAGGTTTCAACAGCACTTGCTTTGTTGGATACAAACCATATTCATAACGCGTCGTATGAAGATACGGCTCGTATATGTCAAATGGCTGAGCATCTGTATGCAGGGGTGCGCTGCGGAATTATGGATCAGATGACGCTGCTTATTAGTAAAGCAAACCATATTATTCAACTTGACTGCAGAACGCTTGAATATAAGTATGGTAAGTTTCCAAGCGACTGGCAAATAGTGGTGCTTACAGGGTCTGCAAGGCAGTTGATGTCGTCTTTATACAATACGCGAAGACAAGAATCTGAGCAGGCAGTTTCGATTCTCAGTACGGCATATCCCAGGATTCGGTCGCTACGCGATGTTGCGATTAGTGACCTTCCAATCATTAGAAATATTCTTCCTGACACACTTTTTAGGCGGGTTCGACACGTCGTGTCAGAAAATATGCGGGTAGTGGAGGCGTTTTTATCCATTGATAGTCATGATCTTTTACGTCTGGCAGATATTTTCGAGCACGCCTACTATTCCCTCAAGGAAGACTTTGAGACAGTCGATGAACTATCGTCTACGATAGTGGATATTTCGCGGCGCATTGCACCTGATGTTCCCACAAGACCTACAGGTGGTGGATTTGGTGGGTCTGTAATATCTATAGTGCCTTCTGATAAATATGACTTTTATAGGGCTGAAATGGAAAAAGCTTTGGCCGAAATTAGTACTGCAGCTATAACAATTGCCTCATATACTTTTACTGAAGGTGCAAAAATCTTAGAAGTCTAAATTACTTGTATATTAAAGCGCGTGTATGTATGCCAAAACCTATCATTTTTTCATCCACGTAAGCTTCACAGCTAAATGTTGCGAACCTTCCTGATGCGTACACTAATGTTGAGCGAATAGTAACCAGGTCATCAATTTTTGCAGGTGCGAGATGATGAAGCAATAGCCCAACACCAACATGGCTTACAGATTCTGAAGGGGTAGGTAAAAGGATGCTTGACGTTGTCTCAAACCAAAGTCCAAGCTGAGGGCTACCAAGCACTTGTACACTTTTGTCAGGATGACCCAAGGATGCAGCTGTATGTTCATCTCTAACAATGTATGTCTTATCTATATGGCTTCCTATTTCAGGTATATGTGGATCTGGAGTCTTTTGATTAGACGGTGCCTTTAAATTTGCAATAAGGTTCGCTAATTGGTTAGTCAAGTTGGAATCGTTGTGATTTGTAGCAAAGTTTGATAGTTGCAACAGCGCATTGTACAGTGTTAGATATGGAATAAAAGTGTTTAAGGGACTCTTTCTTTCCATAATCTGCTACCTTGCTGTGCCTTGTCGAACACGCGCATGTTGTAGCTCAATCATCCATATGGGATAGGGTGGTTGCACTTTTGTAGTCTGGTCGAGTTTTTCCAGATCCTCCTGGTCAAGTTCTAGGTCAATGGCGTTCAAGTTCTGCTTTAGCTGGTCTAGATTGCGAGCGCCTATAATAATAGAACTAACAGCTGGCTGGTATTTTAGCCATGCCAATGATACAGCAGATACAGGCACTGCATGCTTTTTTGCAATTTCTTCAAGCACGGGTAATGTTCGAAAGCCAAGATCTCTATCAAAATAAGGGAACCACATTTCTCGATCACCGTATCTTGTGCCCTTAGGGGCGTCAGTTGATTTATATTTGCCAGACAAAAAGCCGCCAGCTAGTGGGCTCCAAACAAGTATACCTAGCCCGTAGTCAAGGCAGGCAGGTATAACTTCGTATTCTATTTCTCTACATACAAGTGAGTAAAACATTTGAGCAGAAGTAAACTTCGTAAGATTACATTTTTCAGAAATGGAGCATGCTTTAGCTATCTGCCATGCTGCAAAGTTCGATAAACCAATATATCTAACTTTGCCGTCTTTCACAAACTGATCAAGAGTATATAGTGTTTCTTCTAGCGGTGCTTCTGGGTCGAATGAATGCACTTGATATAGGTCGATGTAATCTGTATTAAGGCGCTTTAAGCTTCCGTGCAATGCATCATATAGGTGCTTTCGAGATAGACCGTGGTCATTAGGGCCTGGTCCCATTGCTCCCCTTGCCTTGGTAGCTATAAGTACTTGGTCCCGTCTACCTTCAAGAGCTTTACCGAGAATTACCTCAGCCTCACCGTTACTGTAGACATCTGCGGTATCAAATAGATTTATTCCAGCATCGATGCACATAGAGATCATTTCATTAGCTGTATGCTGATCAACTCCCCCAAGTTTCCATTGGCTATCGCCGAAAGTCATTGCCCCAAAGCTATAAACAGATACCTTAAGCCCACTTTGTCCTAGTCTTCTATATTCCATGTCGCACACCCCCAATGGTTTAGCGTTTGCATTGCCATATTTTATTACAAAATGCTGCGCTAGAATCTGATGTGCTAATTTTTAGTAAGACAATACGCTTAAGATGCAGGTGGTGTATAGTTATGAGTTTTGGTTCAACCTTACCTCAACCACAGTTGGCTCCAGATAGAGGGTATATTTTGCTCAAAGATGGTGGTACAGCACGTGTACGGCCAGTTCAGCGTTCTGATGAACCACTTTTAAGACAAATGGTCCAGTCACTAAGGCCTGAAACTCTATTAAACCGTTTCTTTGCTGCAATCTCTGTTGACGCAGCAGTTAACGCGCTCCTAATTGAAAGTGACTACTACAATAAACTTGCTCTTTGTGCTGTAAGGGGATATGGAGATGATCAGCGAATTATTGCAGTGGGAGCATACGTAAAAGGAAAAAATAAAGCTGACTCAGCTGAAGTGGCATTCTTGGTATCAGAGGAAGAGCAAGGAAGAGGTATTGGCACCGCCTTACTAGAGCGTCTTGCAATATTAGCGCTTCAACACGGAATTAAATATTTCACTGCCGTTGTCAGGGCAGAAAATATCAAAATGCTTGAAGTTTTTCGTGAAAGCGGATTTTCTACCAAATCGAAATTTGAAGGGGGCGAAGTTGAAGTTGTTATTGATTTAACAGCTACAGAGGACAGCATATCCAGATTCGAGGCTAGAGAGCGTCTTTCTACCGTGCAATCGCTGATTCCAATTTTTCGTCCTCGCAGTATAGCTGTTGTAGGTGCCTCAAGGGACAAAAAGAGTTTTGGAAGACGTATATTTGACAACTTGGTTCTAGGCGAGTTTGAAGGGCCTGTGTATCCGGTGAACCGAAGCGCGAGGGTAATTGGTAGCCACATATGTTATCCATCGATTTTAGATTTGCCGGAAGTTCCTGACCTATGTGTGATAGCGGTGCCGCGCGATGGTGTGTTAGAAGTAGTAAGGCAGTGCGGCGAGAAGGGGGTAAGAGCGTTAGTCATAATTACTGCGGGATTTGCGGAGACGGGTCCGGAGGGCAAACAAATTCAGGAAAACATAGTAAATCTTGCTCACGGTCTAAATATGAGGGTTGTAGGACCTAACTGCCTTGGTGTAATCAACACAGTTGCAAATGTTCATATGAATGCAAGCTTTGCTCCGCATTTTCCACCTCCTGGTGGAGTAGCAATGTCGTCGCAAAGTGGCGCGTTGGGCTTAGCTTTGCTTGAATACACAAGAAGGCATGGGCTTGGCATATCGAGCTTTATTAGCGTTGGCAACAAGGCCGATGTTTCAGGAAATGATCTTCTACTCTTCTGGGAAGAAGATCCCGATACAGACTTAATCATTCTTTATCTTGAGTCCTTTGGTAATCCCAGAAGGTTTGCAAGGTTGGCAAGGCGGGTTACCAGGAAAAAACCGGTTTTAGTTGTTAAGGCGGCGAGGACAGCTGCAGGATTACGGGCTGCCCAGTCACATACAGCAGCGCTTGCGTCTAGTGAAGCTGCAACCGATGCCCTTTTCAAACAGACAGGCGTAATCAGGGCTGACACACTGGAGGAACTATTTGATTTTGCTTCATTTCTTGCACGTCAGCCGCTACCTAATGGACCGCGAGTTGGCATTGTGACTAATGCGGGTGGACCAGGTATTCTTGCAGCAGACGCGCTCGCTGCATACGGAATGGAAGTTCCTACTCCAAGTCATGAAGCAGTAAAGGCGCTTAGCCAGTCGCTTCCCAAGGAGGCAAGCTTAAAAAATCCTATCGATATGGTTGCAGCAGCAGGTCCAGAAGAGTACGCTGTGGCGCTAGAAGCTGTACTTCATGATCCTCAATATGATAGTGTAATGGTTATTTTTATACCTCTTGAGTTAAGTGATCCGCAAGACATATTTATGGCGATCAGACGCAAGATATTGGATGCTAGGGCAAAAGGTATAGCGAAGCCGGTTGTTGCGGTAGTTATGAGTCCTGAGCCTGCGTCGACCATAGGGCCAGGAGATGTTAACGTTCCTGTGTACTCATTTCCGGAAAGTGCCGCAAAGGCATTAGCTACCGCATGGCAGTACAGAAAATGGTTAGCTGAACCAGAGGGCAAAATACCGGTATTTAGCGGCATAGACTATGACAAAGCTAAAGGCTTAATATCTGGAAAGGAAGGCTGGCTAGATCCAAGCATAGCCTTTGCGCTTCTTGAACTTTATGGTCTTAGGTGTGTGCCTACCAAGCTTGCAAAAGGCGTAGATGAGGCAAAGTCCGCAGCGTCTGAAATAGGATTTCCTGTTGCAGTAAAACTCTACTCAACAACTATTCTTCACAAAAGCGATTTGAAGGGTGTGTTCATAAACCTTGACAACGAGGAAGAGGTGGAAGCGGCGTGCAAATCGATAGAGGATAGCTTGAAAGACGCAGGTCGTAGTGATGAGCTGGAAGGCTTTATTGTCCAGAAGATGGCGGAAAGCGGTGTCGAGACATTTATGGGCGTAACCCAAGATCCTATATTTGGTCCTGTTTTAGGCTTTGGTCTGGGCGGAATCGAAGTCGAAGCACTTGGAGATGTGACTTTTAGAGTGCTTCCAGTTACTGACCGTGATGCGAGCGCTATGCTGACTTCATTGCGAGGCAAGGCGCTTCTCGAAGGGTTCAGAGGTAGGCCACCTGTTGATAAGAAAGCCCTTGAAGATGCAATTTTGAGGCTTGCCCATCTGGCAGAAACACTGCCTCAGGTGAAGGAAGTTGACCTGAATCCTGTGATAGCCTCACAGGCTGGTATGGGCATTGTTGTGGTCGATGCAAGAATTCGTGTTGGCTATTGATTATATCCCCATACCTGAAACAAACTGCGGGTTCCAAAGTTCTTTTTGCTCTTCTACTTTTCTTTCGAACAGCTGCTTTACCTGACTGGGAACTTTTGAGCCTGTTCGTACGAGTAGCGCCGTTGGCGCAAATGCATAGTATCTAAAATCTCGTTCAAGTACGTCGATGAAACCTGCTTTTCGAAAGAGTTGATTTAGCACCTTTCTGTATGTTGTGCTATCGAATCCAGACCAGTGCCAGGCTTGACCAATTGTAAATAATATCTTTGACTCAGCATCAAGCTGGCTGAGCACAAAATCCAGAAGTAACTTGCCTATACCTTCACCTCTATGATTAGGCCTTACCAGTATAAAAATTTCATATACCCAGCTTTCTAGATCCCACCAGGGCTCAGGCTTGTTAGCAAGACTAAGACCCAAAGCTCTACCATTTATATCTTTTGCAATCCACATTTTGCCTGTTCTTGAATTGGCTAGAATTTCGAGTATTGCTTTATTGACAGGAAAAGTACGAGTTCCAAAACTTAGCTGCTCGTACAGTTCATCGCAATCTGCTGCCGGTTCTATGATCTCTATAATGTCATTGACCCGATGATAATTAGAGTGGATATTAACTTGATTGCCTTTGTTATCTTCAAATTTGGTAGATGAGCTAAAGGCAAGTCGAATTGGGGTTGGAAGTAGCAATTCCCTAAGTGCTGTTGCTGTTTTTAGATTTTCTTTTGCGATTTTTGGATTTGCAGGGATTCTATAAAGTTCTTCTGGTATATCTTGGAAGTTGTCAAGCATAGGCCCCATGGCTTCATGTTGCCAGCGCTCTACCCATGATTGTGGCAACTTTTCCGGCAGGGATTGGCCAGTCATCGCGGCCCATACTATCGACCATGCTCTTGGCACAACCCGCATAGCATCATAGCCACCGCCACCAAGAGCAAGCCATCTACCATCGCAAAATGTGTGGGCAAGTTCATGAACTAGCTTTGCTTGTCGTGCTATCGAATTAGTAGTCAGAGCTAGATCTGCCAATGGGTCCCATAAATGCGTATCACACCCGTGCTGACTTATTATCAGGTCGGGCTTGAATGCTTGAGTAAATGCAGGCAATATGAATTCAACACAATCCCACCAGCTATCATCTCTTGTAAATGGCTCAAATGGCATGTTTACTGAATAGCCATAGCCTTTGCCTCGCCCGACTTCGTAAATAAACCCGGTACCTGGGAAAAGATATTTGCCGCTTTCATGAAAGGATATTGTTAGCACTGACGGATCTTCATAAAATTGCCACTGTACGCCATCTCCATGATGTACATCAAAATCGACATAAAGGATGCGTAGCCCATAATTTTTAGTTGCCCATCGAGCTGCAACAGCTATGTCATTGTATATACAGAATCCAGAGGCTCTATTTCTCATAGCGTGGTGAAGTCCGCCTCCCGGATTAAACCCATGCTTTGCAGACCCATTAATAACTTTTTCTAAAGCTTGAATTGTGCCTCCTACAACGGTGCTTGTCACTTCGTGCATGCCGGCAAAAGCAGGCGTGTCACCGTCACCTATGCCTGCTTGGAGTAACTTATACACGTCCTCTGGGTCAAGCGTCGAAATTTGAAGAGTCATGCTTGTTCGCTGAACGAGCTCGATATACGTGCGATCATGAGCTAGCTCGAGCAAAGAAACGTCGGCTTGTGTGGGAATCAAATGGTTGTTGGATCCCCTGTGCCATATGCCAATCTCTTCCATAAGCTCGATAAGAGCAAGTAGCCTTCTAGGTTTCCAAGGATGTGAAGGTCCTAAGTTATATTTGAGGAAAGTATCATCATATACCAGAACTGAATCGCATTTGGATATGTGGCTTGCGTAGCTTTCCATTTTTTCGCTTTCTTGTAAGCCCTGGATATATTTCTGGATATATTTATAGTTTAACCGAGCAGCAAATGTCGGTTTTACACAGTCTATGTATTCGCCTTTCAGTAACTACTTGTAACTAGATCGTATTAAAAATAAGTGGTTAGCCCAGTTAAATGGTGCGATTATATGAGTTAGGAGATGTAATACAAGATTGTGAGGAAATGCAGTCATGGCGGAGATTATGGGTGAACGTATAAAGGGCGCGCCAAGGCGACTTAGCATTTGGGATATGTGGGCGCTCAGCATTTACTGGATTGCAATTGGCTATCTGTGGAATACTATGGGCTCCATTATAGTCCCTTATTTAATTCAGCTGATAATAGGATCAAAGGGTTCTGTTGTAGCATTTGGACCCATTAGCTTTTACATTGGTCGAGGACTTGCGCTAGCGGTTCTTGAAGGAATTGGTACGCTTATGGCGGTTGTTTGGCAGCCTGTTATGGGAGCGGTTTCTGACCGAACCAAAAGTCGATTTGGAAGGCGTCACCCATATATTTTCATAGGCACACTTGCCGATGTGGTTTTTCTGATTGGCCTTGCCCTGTCCGGAACTTATTTTTGGCTTTTTGTGTTTTACTTCTTACTTCAAGCGGCATCGAATACTGCACAGGGCCCTTATCAGGGGCTTTTGCCTGATGTAGTTCCAGATGATCAGAGGGGAAGAGCTTCTGGCTACTATGGCCTTGCAAACTTGCTGGGAACAGCTGTCGGCACGTTGGTTATAGGCATTCTTATAGGAAAAGGCATGTTTGGAGCAGCAATTGCTAGCATTTGCGTTTTCCTCATAGTTTCAATGTTGATTACCGTCAAGTATGTTCCCGATACGACAAGGGCAACAAAGGAACAGGTTGGCCCCATCAGGACGCTAATTAACACTTTTTCAGTTAATCCTTCGAAGCACAAAGATTTTCTTTGGCTTCTGGTGTCGAGATTACTTGTACTTATGGGTATAGTTGGGCTTCAAAGTTTTGCTTATTTTTATATAAAGGATGTATTTTTCCCTACACCGGTTCATGCTTCTTCAGCCGTGCGTACTCACTTAGCAAATATAGCAGGTAGCACTGATTCAAGGCTTCTGCTTCTTGTACTAGTTTTTTCGCTAATAATAACTTTGCCAGCTGGACGAATATCTGAACGTTATGGCCGTAAGGCTATAATAATAGCTTCTTCAATTCTCGGCGCTATTTCTACAGGCTTGCTAGTTTTTACTAAGGCAAACTGGCTACCACCGGCTTTGGCAAGCACGCTTGACTCATTGCTTGGGCTTCCTGAAGGAGCTTTGCAGATACTTCTTGTTGGCATATTGCTTGGACTCGGTATAGGTGCTTTTCTATCAGTTGATTGGGCATTTGCAACTGACCTCATACCAAAAGAAGAAGCTGGCAAGTTTATGGGCTTATCGAATATTGCCACTGCAGGCTCGGGTGTAATTGTGAGATTTATAGGTGGAATTATCATAGACGCGTATAACACAGTACACATTTTGGGGTTACCAGGAGGCTATCCAGTACTATTTGCTGTTTTCCTAGTGTTCTTCCTAGTTGGAAGCATTGTGCTAATCTGGGTGAGAGATCCTAAAGCGCCAAAATATAGCAAGCAACTTGCTGTAGGCTGTTGACGCGTAACAGCTTCCTTGTGCGTCTAGTGTTGGCACATAATTATGCTTAGTCTGGATTAAAGGCCGTGACCGAATTTAGGATTAAACTAGCTAAAGAGATTAATCGTACCAAAGCAGCTTTATGCATTGGACTAGATCCTCATGTTGATCTGCTGCCATATTCAGTCCCACGAAGTGCTAGCGGCATTTTAGACTTTTCAAAAGCGGTAGTTGAGGCTACGTACTATTACGCATGTTGCTACAAGCCGAATTTTGCCTTTTGGTTGCGCTGGGGGGTCTTTGGGTTATCGGCGTTAGAGGACTTGATTGAATACCTAAAGACTTATGATGTGCCAGTGATAATGGATATGAAGGTGGGGGACATAGATACTTCAGCCGTTCAATATGCAGTTTTCGTGCGCGATATTTTGCAGGTTGATGCCGTAACGGTAAACCCGTATATGGGTACTGATGCCATAAGCCCATTTGTACGAAAGCAAATTTTCACATTCGTACTAACAAGGACAAGTAACGCTTCGGCGGCAGCTATACAAAGTCAAATAGTTAATGGTAAAACTGTTGCAGAGTCTGTGGCAAATATAGCTTTATCCTGTGGAGATAAAGACACCATAGGATTTGTTGTAGGTGGAAACGATGTGCCCCAGCTCACTAAGTTAAGACAAAAGTATAGTGACATTTTGTTTTTAGTGCCTGGGATTGGGGCTCAGGGTGCCGATGTAGAAGAAGTGCTCAAAGCCTCGTGCTACGCAAGTGGCAGTACCCTTATCAACGTCGGTCGAAGCATAATCCATGCCAGCCAGCATGGACATTTTGCAAGAGAATGTAAGAGGGCTGCTAGGCGCTATTATGAGATGCTAAAGTTCTAGATAGGCTATATGATAAAAGAACCAAACACTGTACGACTTGTGCTGGAGGGTCATATTATAGACTCCTTGCTGCTGCCGCAGCTTTTGGACACAGTAATGGATCTGGGCGGCAACTTCAATATATTAAGTCTTGACGTTGGAAAACAAAAAGCTGACCCTTCCAGGTGTGAGCTAGAGGTTTGGGCCGACAATGCAACAATTTTAAAGACTATTATAGAGCGGGCCCAAGATCTTGGTGCAAGGCTGATAAGCGAAAGGCCTGCTCGGCTAGCGGAGATACCAGCTGATGGTGTTTATCCAGATGACTTTTACAGCACAAGTAATCTCCAGACTTTTGTTCTTGTGAATGGTAAATGGATTGAAGTACAGGATCAAGAAATGGACTGTGCGATTGCAGTTGATGAAGAGAACATGACAGCGCGATGCATTTCGTTTGCGGAGGCGAAAAAAGGCATGAAAGTTGTCGTCGGGTACGATGGGGTAAGGGTAGTGCCAATGGAACGAAGCCGAAACGCAGATATATTTACTTTCATGTCAAGTGATGTGTCATCCGAAAAGCCTAAGAAGCTCGTGATAAGCGAGATCGCTACCGAGATGATAAGGGCAAGGTCCGAAGGCAAAAAAATACTTGTAGTAGCCGGTCCCGCAATAGTACACACGGGCGCAGCAAGGCATCTGAGCCAGCTGATTGATGCCGGGTATGTCCAGGTCTTGTTTGCTGGCAATGCGCTAGCTGCACATGACGTAGAAGCTGCACTTTTTCGAACATCTTTAGGCGTAAGCCTTGAAAGTGGCTTACCTATTGCGCACGGGCATGCTAATCACATGCGGGCCATAAATAGAATACGAGCTGCTGGTTCTCTTAAAGCTGCCGTAGATCAGGGCATACTAACCCAGGGCATAATGTACACGGCTATAAAAAAGGGAATTGAAATGGTCTTAGCGGGGAGTATTCGCGATGATGGGCCTATTCCTGACGTGATTACAGATGTTATAGAAGCACAGATAGCTATGAGAAAGGCCCTAAAGGGAGTAGGTGTAGCTCTTATGTTGTCTACAATGCTTCATTCAATTGCCACAGGCAACCTTTTGCCTGCATCCGTAAAAACAGTGTGCGTAGATATAAATCCGGCTACTGTGACAAAACTTGCTGATCGAGGCACGTTTCACTCAATTGGTTTAGTTACTGATGTAGAGTTGTTTCTAAGAGAGTTGCTACAAGCCTTAAATGTGCCGATTGCCTAGGGACTTGGGCGTATGAGCGCGCTGATTTTCCCGTAAAATTTGGCCTGCTGCAGTTTATTTAATGTACCTTGATCGACTCGACCAACTTTAGGCGTACTATCAAAGATACTGAATGATAGCTCGCCTTGGCTTAGATCCCTGAAAGGCGTTACTACAAGTAGGTCTCCTTGTTTTATACCAAATCGTGAATATTTGTTGTCAGGAACGATATATACAAAGGAGCTTTCGCTAGCAAGACTTGATGGTAACGTTATAAAACCCTGTATTTCATTGGCCGTATATAGGTTTGGGCCACAAGATACGCGGCTTATTAGTGGTACTACAAATATGTCAGTTTTTTCTTTTGGTACAACATATCCCCTAGATTTTCCAGGTATCCTTTGTAGATGTCCACGTAGCTCTAGCTTTCGTAAGTGCTGATGTACGGTCGCGCTCGAGCGAAGTCCTATAGCCTCACCAATTTCGCGCACAGTTGGAGGAAAGCCATTATTTTGGATAAAATAACGGATGAAATTTAGAATTTTCCTCTGACTCTCGCCAAGCTTACTCATACACATATCTCCTACAACCAGGTTTAGATGCAAATCACGGTACAGTCATTAGTATTACACTCATGGCATAGGTATGGAAGGTGTGATTTACCTTAGCAAAGTGAAGTAAATAAATATTTATGAGTGAGTTTGCAATCAGAGTAAGCGCAGTACTTTTTATAGGGAACAGCATTTTGCTTGCACGCCACAAGCGAAGCAAACAGGAGTATTTCGTTTTGCCAGGTGGTAGGGTTGAATATGGTGAGAGCTTGGAAGAAGCTTTGCAGCGTGAACTCTATGAAGAGGCTGGCATACGCCCTTCGTTGGATCGACTGTTATTTGTTTGGGATTACTTAACCCGCACAAGACATATTGTCAATGTTTGCTTTTTAGTAACTGGTGTCGAACATTTTGAAGGTAAAAAGACGCATGAGGAAGTTTTACAAGCAGTTGAACTTGTCCAAATAAGTGCACTTAACTACATAGACTTGAGGCCACCTATAAATAGTTCCATTCAAAGAGTCTTTGACAGCTATGGTCAAGGTCCTACTTACTTGGGTAAATTCGTGGGATAGAAAATTTAGGAACTTTGTCTAAAACACAACCCCAGCAGTTAATATTACGTTCATGTATGGTGAGAATTCTCCGGTTCTAATTATTGCCAAGCAGCTTTCGGTTTGCTTTTTGAACTCTTCGTGCGAAGTATATGTGATATCGACTCCGGTTAGAATTTTCTCTATGGACTTAGCGTTATCCGGGGACAAGGATACAAGTTCGCTAGCGAGCGTTGCTTTCTCTACTGCAAACTCGCTTAAAATGGCGTTAAGAACTTGAAAAAAGCTCGGAACCCCGGGCACTAGAGCTAGGTCAATTTTTTCTACATTAGATGGGATTGGCAAGCCAGCATCTGCTATGCATATACTTTGCCCATGTCCCGCTGAAGAAACAATGTATAGAAGTCTGCTGTTTAATAGTTCAGCCTTGCGCATGGTCTCTAGCCAATAAAAGTCTAGCAGATTACGTATATGAAATGGCTTTACACTGTCAACGTTTAGACATGTGTTTTATTTGCGGCAATTGAAGTTTTATGAAAATTTGATTAGCTATCGTGTGTGGTAATTACACCAACCGAATCGGTATTTTTTCATTTGGCTTACAGATGTACGGCGTATAGGCTTGAGTCTCATAGACTTATGTGTTGTAGTTGATGTCCAATCAATTTGGTTGACGTTTTAGCGGTTATGGCGGTCATATGCAGGGTAGCTTGTGTTTTTGGGTAGACACATAAGCTTAAAGCTTGTGCTGATATACTTACATTAAGCCTTGGACTGGTTTATGTAGTGAGACAACGAGCTCTGGGTTTTGACAATCGTTTCTTAGAACAAAGGCTCACTTTTCGCGGTTATAAGGGGTAACTGGCATGGATGGTGCATATGATCCTATTGATTCGTATCTGCCCTTGGGTTGCATGAAGACTGTTGCACTTTTAGGAACAAATGGGCGTATTGATTGGCTATGCGTTCCGAGATTTGATTCTCCTTCAGTTTTTGCAGGTATTCTCGACCGCAACCAAGGTGGACATTTCACTGTAGCAGTAGATAGCATTTTTAGCTGCCGATCTACTTATGTTGCTGACACTAACATTGTGGAAACAGTGTTCGAAAGTGATAATGCTGTTGTAAAAGTAAGTGATTTCATGTGCTCAGCAGACCAAGCCATGGCGCCGATATATCTTGTAAGAAAAATTGAGTGTTTATCGGGCGAAGAAAGTATGAGGCTTATCTACTCGCCGCGTCCGAATTACGCAAGGCAACTGCCTAGGTTTTACCTTGAGCGTGAGGGGCTTGTAAGAATTACATTACCAGAGGGCGAGCTCTACCTGGAGGCCATAGGCTGGCAGCTTAGTGAAAGCTCTAACGATCTTTTGGGAACCAAACGCATTCATCAAGGGGAGGTCGCGTGGCTCGTGCTAGAGTGGGTGAGGGCAGGAGAGCAATTTGCTAGGCCTGACTGGCAAAGCCTATATGAGCAGACAAGAGTATTCTGGCAAAATTGGATTGGGAAGATAAGTTACAGGGGTGCATATTCCGATGTGATACGAAGGAGTGCTCTTGTTTTAAAACTGCTTACTTATAAACCAACTGGTGCTATTGTGGCTGCCGGCACGACCTCCTTACCGGAAGTTATAGGAGGTTCTAGAAACTGGGATTATCGATATTGTTGGCTAAGAGACTCCTCGCTCGCTCTTGATTCGATGTTTAGCCTTGGGTTTTATGACGAGGGCCATAAATATTTTCACTGGTTGTGGGAAACTCATGCAAAGCAGAAGCGTGATTTTCAAATTATGTACAGGATTGATGGCGGAAAAGACATTGAGGAATACGAGTTACCTCATTTAGACGGTTATAAGTCCTCGCGACCTGTGCGAGTCGGCAATGCGGCAGCTAAGCAGTTACAACTAGACATATATGGCGAGTTAATTGAAGCCGCCTATGTCTACAGATCACATGGTTTTATGTTAGACATGGTGGAAAAGGAGCTTGTCCGCTACATGCTCGATGAAGTTATATCAAAGTGGCGCTTACCAGACAATGGTATTTGGGAGGTAAGAGCAGGCACCAAGCATTATGTATATTCCAAGCTTATGTGTTGGTGTGCTCTTGATCGTGGTATAAAACTTGCAACAGATCTCGGAGTTGAGGACAAGATTGATGCTTATGCCGCTGTTCGTAATGAGATAGCAGAGTCTATATATAAATATGGATGGAACGAAGAAAAGGGAGCATTTACTCAGTACTTTGGAAGTAATGCGCTAGATGCCTCAGTTTTGGTTATGCCACAAATTGGTTTCACAAAGGCTGATGACCCAAAGTTTGTATCCACCGTTGAGGCTATACAAAAGGAGCTTGTGGAAAATGGCATGGTGTACCGCTATAAGGGAGAAGATGGTCTGGAAGGAGCCGAAGGAACCTTTACTTTATGTACTTTTTGGCTTGTTAGTGCTCTTTGCCTTATGGGAAGGGAGTCTCAGGCCGTTGAGATATTCGAAGCTACAATAAAGAGGGCTGCACAGCATCTAATATTCTCAGAAGAATTTGACCCTAAAACAAATGAAGCACTAGGTAATTATCCGCAAGCATTTACCCATATTGCACTTATTTCTGCAGCACTTGACTTGCAGTGTATGCGTGCTGGTCGACTCACTGAACCTCGACGCATACAGCTAAAGAATGAAGACTATTGGCGAATTTTGTCTAGACCTGATACTTAGCCACGGTAAAGGCTACCAAAAGGGGTATGTCGATAGCAAACAATACCATTGCAACGACTGCCGTGGCTACGATATCAGCAGGCATGCGATTTACAAATACTATGGAGCCTAGCATTCCTGATATAACCACGTAAGCCAAAAGCATCCATTTGAACACCTTTCCAAACATATGGAAGTTAATAGTGTCCTTGTTTGAAAAGAGTAAAATGACTACGGCTAATAACAGCACAACAGCTATGCCTAGCATAATCCATGCTGGTACAAGTGTGGGCTTATGAGGTAAAAAGCCTATAAGATATACTGCAGTTGCTAGCACTAGAGCCATAATGCCAACACAAACCATATCGCAAGGCGGAGCTTTCCTTTCTGACTGCATTATTATGTCACCTCACCAAGTTGCAATTCTTGTCATCAATATAAGCGTGGCTATCTGCATAGCACCTGTTATGCCCGCAGAATAGATAAATCTTTTCATGAGTTTCTCAATAACGTGTCCGCGAGGTTGTGGTCTTCTCATTTCAATTAAGACAGCCAAATTAGCTGGCTCAAGCACACCAATTGCCATAAGCGCCATTACAGCCACGACCATTGCAGAAGCAGTGATCCACCAATGCTGTGGGTATGCAACGGAAAGATTTCCCAGCTTAAGAGCTAGCTGAAAGCCAGCTGCTAGAGTTGCAATAACTACGGTTGGCATAATGATCATCATTTTTGGCATAAATCGGGTTGAAAACTCCATGCGAGCTTGTACAGGCAACCTGCCGAGTATAGGACCTATAATGAATCCTATAAAGAGATCGAGTACGGTCCAAATTGCTCCACCAACGACATGAAAAAAGTCAAGTGCCCAGATGCTACCGGTTACTAGAGCAGCCACCAGTAGTGCAAAAACGACACCTACGGCAGGTAACGCTTTTAACGGTATAATGCTGGGTGGGACTCGTTCTATTTGTGCTGATCCCTGTACCTGAGAGATGTTTTCCATACGCCCTTCCTCCTTTGTTTAAGGAAAAGAATTATATTACATATGATTATATAGCAGTTTCATTTCGTGCCGAACAAAAATTTTTGATTTGATTTACAACATTTAATTAAAGATTAAAACGATATCGACCAGACTATGCAGAGAGAACTCTTTCCTAACCAGGAGCACAGATCCCTGAACAATTGGTCTAGCTCAGTCCCATTGGCGACTAGTATGCGTCCAAGGTCGCTTGATGAGTTTTTGGGTAATGAAGCGCTGGTAGGTGATTCTGGCGTACTAAAGGATCTAATTAAAAAAGACCATATACCTTCCATGATTTTTTGGGGACCACCTGGGTGTGGTAAAACATCGCTTGCCTACATCGTTGCTGAAACTTCGAAAGCTTCGTTTGTTAGTTTTAGTGCAGTCATGGCTGGTGTAACAGACATTCGTAAGGTAGCAGAACAAGCAAAAGAGCAGTTGATTGCAACGGGCAGAAAAACAATATTGTTTATTGATGAGATTCACCGATTTAACAAAGCACAGCAAGACGCCATACTACCATATGTCGAATCAGGTTTAGTTACGCTAATTGATGCCACTACAGAAAATCCTTCTCTCGAGGTAATAGGAGCCTTATTATCTAGGTGCAAGATTTTTGTCCTAGAACCTTTATCCCCAAGCGATATACGAAAACTAATAGAGTTGGCTCTCAATGATGCAGAAAGGGGGGCTTGGGAAGTTGAATGTTTCTATAGACGAGCAAGCTATTGCCATGATTATTTCGTTTGCTGACGGTGATGCAAGAGTAGCCCTCAATACCCTAGAGACTGCAGCAAATACTGCAAAAGTGCAAAACGGGAGACTGCATATAGATGCTGAGCTTCTTGAGAAGCTTTTGCAGCGCAAGGTACTGCTGTATGACAAAAGCGGTGAGCAACACTACAACATGATTTCTGCTCTGCATAAGGCAATAAGAGGGTCAGACCCTGATGCTGCTATATATTGGACCGCCCGCATGTTGTAATCTTGCGAAGATCCTCTATACGTTGCGCGAAGGTTAATTCGTGCGGCAAGCGAGGATATTGGCATGGCAGACCCTGCGGTTCTTATTGAAGCTGTTGCAGCAAAGCAAGCAGTTGAATTCTTAGGCATGCCAGAAGGAGCTTTGGCTCTTATACAAGCTGCCGTATATCTAGCCTGCGCCCCTAAAAGTAATTCACTATATGAAGCTCACAAAAGTGTCATCTCGGATGTACATAACACAATAAATGACCCAGTTCCCGTTCATTTGCGAAATTCTGTTACAAAGCTTACATGAGAGCTGGGATATGGTAGAGGCTATAAATATCCGCACGATTACTATAAGCAAATGGAAAGCAAAGATCCTGAACGCCCTCCACATGTAAAGATGCAGTCATACTTGCCCGATCCTATCGAAGGTAAAAGTTATTATTTCCCAGTGGATCAAGGCAAGGAAAAATCCATTCGCATGTGGCTTGAAAAAAGGCGGTCACGCGATAAATCATCGTAATAATGGCTTTAGCGGTAAACGTGTAGATCGTTCGGTTATATCTGTTATATGGGCTGCTGTAAGTTTATGCAACGTGTGAGCAAGGTTACTTATTTTTCCAGAAGTAGCGTGCGATGGGTAGAAATACCCAAATAGTGTTCGGAAATCTCTTATTGATGTGATGATCTATTGGTTGATAAAATGGGTATCGTGTTTAACTTAAATTCACCAACAACTTATTTGACATTTGGCTTCGTTACAATATCTTTATCCAATTTCATACTCATTTGTGTTATGCTGCTGGTTTTCTTGCTCATGGTTTTCATACCGCATCCATCACACAGGGATAAGCAGAAATGAACTGGACACTAAAGATACGAGAGTTAATTTTGCGCACGTTGCCTATCGAACATCTTTTGCCAGACAAACAACCTGAGTGGGTTAGTTCCTGGGTGTATTATCTAGGAGCTCTAGCTATTGCTTCTCTTGTATGGGTAATAGGAAGTGGGGTAGTATTAGCCTTTATGGGTCCAAACTGGTGGCATGTCTCACCACAAGGCCATTTTATGAATAGCATTCACTTTTGGTCGGTACAGGCATTTTTCTTCTTTATGGTATTGCACCTTTGGGGCCAGTACTGGATGGGCTCGTGGAGAGATGGGCGAGTAATAAATTGGATAAGCGGTGTAAGTATTTTTCTTGTAGCAATCATCACAGCATTTACGGGATATCTATCTCAGACGAATTTGGATTCGGAGTGGATTGCTGTAAATGCCAAGGACGCTTTTAATGCAGTTGGTTTCGGCGCGTTTTTCAATCCCATGAATTTTGGTCAGATGTATGGACTGCATGTAATGCTATTTCCGGTGGCTGTTGTTTTACTTGTAACTGCACACATACTGGCAGTTAGAGTCAAGGGTGTCGTAAAGCCGTATTACACTGTATCCGATGATGAGAGCGAAACCGAAGATGATAAAGGTAAGTAGTCCAGCAAAGGAGCAGCAAGAATATTACCGCGGTGTCAGAATGGTCAATTACGACCTTATAAAAGAGGTAGTAGTCGCGTTTTTGATAATAGGGTTCATAGTAGTTGTGTGCTCGTTTTTATTTAGCTCTCCGGACCTTAAGCCAGTTACGATACAGGAATATGCAGCGAAGATGCCTGTAGATTTTTTGCAGACCGCATTGTCAGAGCTGGATGGGTCATCAACCACTGGAACATATGGTCCACCCTATAACAATGGAACAGGGTCGGTTCAGTCGCTTGGGTTTTTTGCACCACAGGAATGGGCTGGGGTGCATCAACCTGTTAACAGTGCGGATCTTGTTTTGGAGCCTCTTAAAAAGGAGGCTACACCTGGAAGTCCGCTTGCGCTGGCCTTGTCAAGATGGTTTTCGGCTTCATCGAGACAACAAGCCATTTGGGAAAAGAACTTTGGCAAAGCTCTGAATAAAGCAACTTTTGCCAATGGTCGTTTTACGATACGGCCTGGTAATTACGGTCCCCTAAAGGAAATGATGTTAGCGTATTACCAGGCTGGAATCACTGGAGGTCTTGATGCGCTGCTTTCGGCAAGCAATCATATTTACCAGGTCAATTACACAAAGCCGTTGCTTTTTTTGAATGATGGAAGCTATTTGCCAGAAGTGGTTGGGAAGCAGCACTTATTGCCAAATCAGTGGGGCATGATGAATGAAACAGGAGGCTGGCCTGGGCAAGCTTGGCTTTGGCTGTATACTTTCTGGTATCAAATTCCACCTTTTAATACTTCGTCTTCGGCCGATTTAATGGTGTTTTTGATAATGATAGTACTGAGTGCAGGTCTGGCAGCATTTCCATATTTGCCAGTTATTAACAAGATCCCCGAGTGGATACCGCTTCACCGATTTATATGGAGAAACTACTATAAAGAACATAATCTCATGTAAATTTGTATGGTTCATAATGCTATAATTATGTTTTGATTATGAGCATTCAGGACAACATACAGTGGCCTGCGCAAAGGTTAGGGTACCGCGAAGCCTGCTACTGTAAGCACTAAGTTTTTCCTCCTTTAAATAAACTTCTAGTTAATCCTAATTTATTCATCTACAAGCATTTCCAACTTTTGGAGGTGAAAATAAGTGGCAGAAACAAAAACAATTGTCGAAGAGCAGGAGAACAAAAAGACACTTACAAAGCTCTCGATCATAGTTCGTGAGTCATCGTACGACCGGATCCTTACACCCCTTGCTTTTGCGTACCTTGCAGCAGCTTCAGGGATACATGTTGACATGCTTTTTGTCAACTGGGCTGTTCGAGCAGTGATGAAGGGCAAGGCAGAAAAGTTACCGATGTCGGCTGAGCATGCAAACGAGAAGGAATATGTTGAAAAGCAGGTGGCAAAGGCTGGTTTACCCCCGTCGATTCCCGAAATAATCAGCGCGATTAAGGCTACGGGAAACGTAAACATATACGTATGCAGCCTTGCTGCCCAAATATTTGAGGCAAAAGAAGATGATCTTTTACCAGAGGTAGATGGAATTGTTGGGGCAACCTGGTTCTTGAGTGAATGCAGTGCTAATGCTGATGTGAATCAGTACTTTTAATACTTGAATAAGCTTTAAGGAGGGCAGGATTATGGAAACAAGGGAACAAGTAGAGGAAGAAAAAGAATTTGCAAATGCATTAGAGATAAGCGCAGTAGGTCAAGCGTGCCCAGGACCAGTAGTTACGGCATTTAAAGCAGTCAAGCAGGTCAAGGTTGGAGAGGTAGTACATCTTACGGCAAGCGATCCTGGGTGTGAACGAGACATTCCGGCTTGGGCTAAGATGTCAGGCCAAGAGATTATTAGAAGTTGGAAGGATGAGAATGGCATATTTCATTTCCTAATTAAACGAGCGAAGTAGGGGGGAACAGTATGGGAATTCAAGTCAATGAGCAGGGTATTGATCTTGAATTAATTGAGCGCATTGTAAAAGAAAGGGTTGACAAGTATCTTGAGGAAAAGAAAAAAGAAGAAGAGCAGAAGCCTAAGAAAATGGCGCTCATAGCTGCCAAAGGCACCCTTGACTGGGCCTACCCGCCATTTATACTGGCGACAACAGCTGCCGCTATGGGTTGGGAAGCCGGTATCTTTTTCACTTTTTACGGTCTTAACATTCTACATAAAGAGAAGTCTAAAGAGCTAAAGATCGCACCACTTGCCAACCCAGCGATGCCGGTTCCTGTCCCTAACATAGTAGGCGCAGTTCCTGGTATGACGCAAGTTGGTACAAAAATGATGAAATGGATGTTCAAAGCACGCGGCATGGTAGATCTTCAAGAACTTATTGAAGAAGCTGTTGCTCTTGGCGTAAAGCTTTTCCCATGCTCTATAACTATGGGTGTTTTTGGATACAAGGAAAGCGACTTTATTGAAGGGTGCGAAAAGCCTTGTGGGGCAGCAACATTCCTTGAATGGGCAAAGGATGCCGATATCACTTTGTTTATTTGATGACTAGGTTGGGCCACCCATGCTAATTTCTTTCATGTAAATAAGCACAATTTAAGTTTGATACTAATGCCGCTTAGGTCGTTTTGGTCTAAGCGGCATTCTTTAGTTCACTTTGTGTAAACATAGAATTCAAGGTGAATTGCGTATCAGAATTTATCAAGGTAAAAGGCTTAGAGATCCATTATTTAGTGTGGTATGGCTCTCAAGATAGCGTAGTTATGTGTTTTCATGGAGCTTCTAGAAGTGCTAAAGATTGGGCTTTTCTTGCACAACACCTACAGTCTACCGGCTATACCGTTATATGTCCTGACATGCCTGGTTCAGGGCTTAGCGAGTGGCCGAGGGACAAAAGCACTTACAAACTTGGAACATTATCTGTTGTAATGGCAGAATTTGCGTTAAATTTCCCCGCAAGGCGCCAAGCTTATCTTGGGACATCTTTGGGAGCTGCTGTTGCGTTGCAAGTTGCATCGACATCAAATGCTGCAAGTGCATGCCTAGTTATAAATGATCTCCCAGCTTTGGCACCAGATGTTGCCGACCAGGCAAGGCAATCTATTGTACCAGGGCTAAAACGTATATCAGAATTTCTGGGTAACGATGTAAGGTTTCCAACCTTCAGTGAATTTTTTGGATACGCCCAAAAAGTTTATAAACCGGCTGGCATAGGTGGGGAAAGTGCTTTGGATTTTGTAAACAGCGTTGTGCGAAGAGATGATAAAGGATTGTTCACCTTCAATTTTGATCGCTCAGTTATTGAATATAGGTCTTTTGAGGAACTTAAGGCATTATGGGATGTATGGCGTGGCATTGACTATCCTTCTCTTATCATAAGAGGGCAATATTCTGATATTTTGCCTGAATATGTTGCACACAGGATGTGCCAAGAAAAGAAAGTATGCAATATTGTTAGCATAAAAAGGTGTGGTCATGCTCTTGCATTGATTACACTAGAACGTATTACTCCTATAGTTGATTTCATTGAAAGTGTATTGGGTCATTGAATGACACTGAGCGGCGCAAGACTTATGTTATGGCATTTTCGGTATGCATTAAACTTATGGGATGCTAATTCAGTCTATTTAGTTTATGAGCCAATAGCTAGAGTAGCTGGATACCAGTGTTAACCTCAGATATTAAGCTCGCATGAAAGCGAAAGCCAGCATAGTCGTTGAAAGAAAAGTAGAATGGGTGGATACAGATGCCTCGGGGCATTACCATTACACTGCAGCGTTTCGTTTTTTTGAGGCTTCTGAGATGGCTTTGTATAAGAAGCTAGGGATTGACAATAGCATAAGTGGCAGAGTGCCACGCGTGCATGCCGAAGCTGATTTTAAGTCACTGCTATTTTTTGGAGACAAGGTTCAAATATCTTGTGTGGTAGAGGATGTCGGAAATTCATCGATCAAGTTTTACCATGAGATAAAACGGGGAGACCTACAGTGCGTAACCGGAAGGATAATTGTAGTGTATGTAGATCCGGCGTCGGGTAAGCCGATGACAGTGCCGCACGAGCTTAGACAAAAACTACTTACCTCAGGTAGCGTCGGAGAAGAACATCTGGAGGGCTGAATCTGGCCTGACCAGATTCAGCCCTGAATCATAATCTAAATTCGCTCAAAGAATCTTTCTCGTTCGTAGCAAGTAACAACACGATCGTAGTCTTGTTGCTCATAGCGAGCATAGTTTAAGTAATGTTCTACCACGTTATCGCCAAGGGTTTTGCGTGCTACCTCGCTTTTTTCAAGGAGGTTTATAGCATCGCGAAGGGTATGAGGAAATCTGGGCTTTGTAGACTCATAAGCATTTCCTTCATATGGTGGTTCTAGTTCTAACTGTTCTTCAATGCCTTGAAGGCCGGCTGCCAACATGGCAGCTTCAGTTAAGTAGGGGTTTGCGTCAGCTCCGGGTATTCTTGTCTCGATACGAAAACTGCTGTTCTTTCCTACAACTCGAAAGCTACACGTCCTGTTATCGTACGCCCAGGCTAATGCAGTTGGAGCCCAGCTACCGGGAACGTACCGCTTATACGAATTTACGTTTGGCGCAACGAAGATGGCAAACTCACTTATATACTTCAAAAGCCCTGCAAGGAAGGACTCAAAAACCTTTCTATTGGTTGAAAATGCGTTTTTCTGGTCTTGCCATAGGCTCGCGTGCACATGACAGGAGCTACCGACAAGATTGTGATCTAATTTTGCCATGAACGTGGCACTATATCCTGATTGAAATGCTAACTCTTTGACCGCCTGCTTAAAAACTATATGGTTGTCTGCCATGCGAAGTGCGTCTTGATAGTGAAGGTTTACTTCATATTGTCCAGGAGAAGCTTCTCCTTTAGAGCATTCCACCTCTATCCCTGCTTCGCGCAACATAACTCTTAATCGGTGCATGAAAGGCTCGTCATATGTTGTTCCCAGAATGTGATAGTCAATTATGTAGGGAACAACGGGGGTAAGATCATGGTAATGCTGCTGGTATGCTTGTGCGTAAGTCTGTTTAATAAGGTAGAATTCGAGCTCTGAAGCAAATTTTGGTATAAAGCCAAGTGCATTTGCGCGCTCAAGTTGTTTTTTAAGTATTTGTCTTGGAGACTCAGCCACCGGGGTACCGTCATTCCAATAGACATCACACAGTATCAGCGCTGTGCCCTCAAGCCACGGTATGGGAACAATCGTAGAAAGATCGGGCTTTATTACAAAATCTCCATATCCTTGTTCCCAGCTGGCAATCCTGTAGCCTGGAACAGGATTCATTTCCATATCTAAAGCCAAAAGGTAGTTGCATCCTTCCACTCCGTGTTCTGCAATGTGATCTTGAAGGAAGAAGTGTGCGTCCAGACGCTTGCCCACCAATCGTCCTTGCATATCTGTAAACGCAACAATAACTGTGTCAATAGTGTTGTCTTTGATTTTTGCCTCAAGCTCTTCGACAGACATCATAGCTTGTTCCTCCAGCTTCAAACGTAAAACTATTTTTATATTCTATTAGGTATTGCCAGGTTGTGGCTAATTTTTGGGCAACATTTTTAATCGCTCAAAAAGCATAATTTATATCAACTTATACAAGAATTGGTGACATAAATGTGTTACTTATACATAACAAGTTTTTAATTGTTCTCAAAAATACTTGTATTTAGAGAAAAACGTTGCTAGAATAATTCCATCAAATTGTCATAAAGCTAGTAAGAAAGGAGGTGAACTCATGGCAATCGGCGCTGAAAGCGGCGAAGAAGAAGTCATAAAGCAAGACGTAGAGCTCTTGCACAAGCTTGGCTACGCTCAAGAGCTGAGAAGGCGAATGAGCGGGTTTTCTAACTTCGCCATCTCGTTTACAATCATCTCGATTCTTTCGGGATGTTTAACCTTATACGGGTATGGGATGGCAACAGGTGGTCCAATCGATATGAACATTGGTTGGCCACTAGTCGGCATATTCGTAATAATGGTTGGCCTTGGGATGGCAGAGGTTTGTTCATCATATCCAACTGCCGGAGGACTTTACTACTGGGCGGCAAAGTTAGCGCCTGGGGGTAAGGGGCCTTTTTGGAGTTGGTTTACCGGCTGGTTTCATCTTATGGGCCAAGTTGGAATAACAGCTGGCATTGACTTCGGATTAGCATTTTTCGTGACGGCATTTTTCCATTACCTTTTTGGGTATCCCCAAACGCCACCAGCGATAATTCTTATTTATGCTATCGTTCTGTTCATGCACGGGCTTCTAAATACTTTCGGAGTGCGACTTGTAGCACTTTTGAACGACATTTCTGTATGGTGGCATATTCTTGGGGTTTTGATCATATTCAGTGTACTTTTCTTCGTGGCCAAGCATCACCAGCCGGTCAATTTTGTATTTACAAAATTTGTTAATAATACAGGCTTTTCTTTTCCAGGTGCCCCAATATACGTATTCCTTATCGGTTTACTGCTTGCGCAGTATACGTTTACCGGCTATGATGCATCTGCTCATATGACAGAGGAGACTAAAGCTGCCAATATCTCTGGACCAAGGGGTATTGTTTGGTCAATAGTCATCTCCCTGTTTGCAGGGTGGTTGCTGCTTATTGGAGTTACTCAGGCTATAACCAATTACAGCAAGGAAGCAGCTGTGGTTGTACCACCGGCTCAAATATTTATCGATGCTGTTGGCAAGAATCTAGCAATGTTCTTGCTCTTTATCGTAATCGGTGCGCAATTTTACTGTGGGATGTCCTCGGTTACGGCAAACTCAAGGATGATTTATGCATTTTCGCGCGATGGCGCAGTACCTGGTTCAAAGTTTTGGCACAAGGTTAACAAAAGAACCAGAACTCCGACCAATTCGATTTGGTTTGCCGCAGTTGGGGCATTTATCCTCGGGGTGCCGTACCTTTGGAGCCCAGTTGCCTATGGCGCAGTAACCTCTATAGCTACTATTGGACTATACATTGCGTATGGCATACCAATATTCCTGAGGTTGCGGGCTGGCGATAAGTTTCAGCGCGGTCCATGGCATCTTGGAAGATGGAGCAAGCCTGTTGGTATAATCGCAGTTTCATGGATAGTGCTTATTTCTATACTATTCATACTCCCGCAGGTCTACCCAGTCACAATTCAAACATTCAATTACGCTATAGTTACTACCGCAGCTGTAGTTTTCGGAGCCGGTGCCTGGTGGTTAGCTTCTGCAAGACACTGGTTCAAAGGGCCTAAAGTTCAAGGTACAGAAGAAGAGCTAAGACGTATTGAAGCTGAACTTGAAGGTAGATTTACCCTGGAAGCAGAAGCTGACTAAAGACGAAAAACAGAAAAAATAAGCCTGCTGGTAAAACCAGCAGGCTTATTTTTTTACGGCCTTTTCGATGAGGCAGAGTGCCTCTTCAATGGTTTGTAGCGATGCAGCGTACGAAAGCCTTAGATATCCTTGGCCATATTTTCCAAACGCGGTACCTGAAAGACAAGCTACGCCGAACTCGTCAAGAAGCTTCTTTTGCAATGTTACAGAGTCTATTCCTGTGCCGGTTACATTGGGAAATACGTAAAAAGCTCCATCGGGCATGACACACGATATGTCAGGTATATTATTTAGGCCTTCGACAATAACTTTACGCCTGGTGGCGAAAGTTTCTACCATCTCTTCTACAGCGGACCATGGCCCTTTTAAGGCAGCTATACCCGCAATCTGGCTAAAGGCAGAAGTACATGACACAGAATTTATAACTAAGCGGGTTATTGGTTCAACCAGACGAGATGGAAATATACCAAAACCAAGCCGCCACCCGGTCATAGCAAATGCTTTTGACCACCCGTCAAGAAGAATTGTTTTTTGCCTTGCTTCATCAAATTCAAGCATACTTGGGACCTTTTGCGTTGAGTAACTTATAGCCCAGTACACTTCATCTGAAAGAATATAGAAATCATATTCGTTTGCAAGTCTTGCAATCTCCTTTAACTCTTCTTTAGTTAAGATAGAGCCGGTAGGATTATGAGGACTGTTTAGGATCACAAGCTTGGTTTTCGGTGAAACGAGTGATTTGAGCTCATCAATGTCAATACGAAAAGAAAGGTGTTCTCGAAGTGGAATTGGCACAGGTTTTGCCCCAACTAGTCTTGCAATTGATTCATACATGGGAAAACCAGGATCAGGATAAATAACTTCATCACCGGGATCGCACAGGGCTAGCATCGTGAAAAACATTATAGGCTTTGCACCAGGCGTGATTACAACCGCGCTAGGATCAACGCTTATTCCTCTTTTCTCTAGGTAGAATTCGGCTACTGCTTGCCTTGTTTGTATTAGGCCTGGTGCAGGTACATAATGCGTGTAGCCGTCGTGCAAAGCTCGTATAGCAGCATCTACAATATGTGGCGGGGTTGGGAAATCTGGTTCTCCAATTTCCAGATGCAGTACTTTCTTTCCGGTTGACTCGATTTCTTTAGCTCTTGCAAGAACCTCGAATGCTGATTCTGTTCCCAAATCTCCAACTCTTGATGCAAGCTCCTTCATTGGACTATACCACCAATCGACAAACAGAACCTTCATAGTTATTTTATCAGATGCGTTGTAAAACTCTGCCATTTAGGACAGCGATCTAAGGTACTGATCCAGCAGCAGTAAATCCGGGGTTGCTGTTATGGTTATCCACTTTATTGCCGAACGATAGAAAGAGGTGGTCTACCATCCTATGCTGCGATATGACCTGTTGACAAGAGACTTCTGTCTAAGGGCGCTTAGTTAATGCTTTGATAGCGTTTATTGCTGATGTTTGGGTGTTCGTAGCGTTTGTGAACTTGTACAGTTCGTACAGAACACAAGAATGAGATTAGATGGTGAGTTTTTTCGAAGTATTAGATGCCATAAACCCTTACCGTTGAGAGCAAGCATTTACTCCTACCGCTTGGATGTCGCAATGAGTTGAGACGGGTAAATCTCAGCTCGTGAGCTATTGGTGATGAAATCTATTTCAAGTACATTGGGCTTTAGACGAGGTTAGCTTTAACTTCATGGGGGCATTGTAGAGTTTTCTTAGTCTGGATTGGTCAAAAAAGCGGTCTGAGCATAGTTTTATTCATCTTGGGATCGTAACTAATCTCGAGGCTCAGGTAGAGATAATGGTTCTTTGGTCTGCCCACCAAGGTGGCTGCTAGATTTCTGGTTTAACCTCAACCAAAAGCTATGCAACAGTTGATCAGTGTGGCGACAAAATGGTCTTATAGAAAAATAAGCAAGAAAGCTCCAACCTTAAAGGAGGAGATGAGTTGCGAAAAGTATATCCAAGAGTAGTATAAGTTTTATGGTATTCCCATAACCTATGTTGAGCCTAGAAACACATAGAAAGAGTGTTCTAGGTGTAGAAGCATAGGAATTATGGAAGGAAAACTGTTTTTAAGTGCCTTAAATGTGGGCATGTTGACCACATCGACGCAATGCTTGCTTCGATATAGCGTTTCTTCTTCCTTTAGTGGTAAGGTGTAGGTCAATTGCACGTATAAAGGGATGTGTGCAAGGGGAGCGCTTATACCCCTAAAGGGGCTACTTTGAGAACGACAAAGACCCCAGAACATCAGAGCTTTAGCGAGGAGAGTATGCCAGTTGAGTATGATAGCTCATCATCTATAAAGTAGACTGCGAGATGTGAAATGCACTGTGCTATAGTACTAAGTTGCGATTATTGACTAGTGGGATCTTGACCAGCCGTAATATAAAAAGTACTGTTGATGCTCTCAGATAAATGAAGATGTTGGGGGGCTGGAGGTTGCACGTTTTGAGAATTATCTAGAAGTAAATACTTATAGCCATCTTATGCTTCTCGAAGTGCGCTAAAGTGTGGCCTAAATTAACCCTTGGAATGTTACGGGTATGATAAGCAGTTGCTTTAAGCGTATTACTCCCGGAGTCTTGCGCGTAACACTGCAACTATGGCAGCCACAGAATTTTTCTGTCCTCTGGCTATGGATTCATAGTGCAAGTGTTGGGACGAAGCACAAGGTTACGAAAGAATCTAGTTAAGATGTAAAAGGGTATAGTTTTTACGAATTGCGTATAAGAGGTTTGGTCAAAAGGGGAAGCCAGCAAGCGGTGACAAGGCAATCTAATTTAATTGTAGGAGTTGATCTCGGAGCCTTAGATAGAAAAAGCACTGGGGTATGTGTTTTATCGAACAAGTTAGAACTTAAGTTGCTTACGCTTACAGAGCCAAACTTTGTGAGATCATTCATACCTGGACAAAGTCTTGTTGTTTTGGATGCGCCCCTATCACTTCCGACGTCGGGGTATTTGCGAATTATAGAAATACAAGCTCGCAAACTGGGCATTAATCTGTTGCCACCGTTACTTGGTGGTATGGCAAAGCTAACAGAAGCAGGTACTTTGCTTAAGCAGGTCTTGGAGGCAAAAGACTGTAAACTATTGGAGAGCCACCCTACGTCCATATACAAGCTCATTGGAACAAATCGGGAAGAACTTTGGCATCACTATGCTGTCAGGCGTGGAGTAAAAGCAGAAAATGTTTCAGTACATGAGATGGATGCATTTGCATGTGCTCTAATTGGAGTGCTTTTTAATGACAGCATGGCATGTGTTATTGAAGATCCAACTGGAGTAGTTTTTGTGTATCCGCCAAGCAACGTGAGTCTTGCCGCGATTGTAGAGTTATTCTAAAGAAGTTGTGCAGCTGCCTTAATCAGTTGCCCAGCATGACAGGCTCCAATGCCGATAATACTTTCTTATACCCTTTCTCGTACGCATCTTGGTACACAGGGTGCTGGTCCATGTCGGGAAAATACCTTATCTTAGGTAATTCAACAGCCCTTGCCGCATTCTCCAGGCTTTGATACAATCCAACTGAACTTGCAGCGATCATAGCTGCGCCAAGTGCGGTTGGCTGAGAGATTTCTACTGCTTCTATCATCCTTCCAGTTATATCGGATTTTATTTGTGTTAGTACACTACTTCTAGTTGATCCGCCTTCAGCAATTAGCTGCTCAATTCGAATTCCCCATGTATTTTCGAACCACTCTATATTATTCAAAAGTGCAAATCCTATTCCTTCTAAAATACCTTGTAGGATATCGCTTCTACTATGAAGGGTAGTAAGGCCATATAATACGCCAGGTGCATGCTCGAGTGCCCAATGCGGCGATATACCTCGTCCAAATGTTGGTAGACATATGATCCCAGAAAACCTACGGTTCGGGCCAATTTGAGCAAGCATATCTTCGAGCTGCTTAGGCTGGTTGCAAGATAGCAAAGACTCTAAAGCCCATTTTAAGAGATTACCTGTCATTCCAATTCTTGCTGAAAACAGGAAGTTCCCAGGTACGATATCGGGTCTGCACGTTATGTGAGCTTTAAATGCAGCTTCGTCTAATTTTGCTTCGAGTGAAGGAACAAGTAGCGCCTCAGCAGTACCTGTACTGTCTACTACAAATCTGGTGCCACCCCTTGCGATAAACGCAGAGCACAGATGATCCTGGCCAGCTGCGACCACGGGAATGCCTCCAACAAGGCCAATTTCCCTAGCAGCGTCGGATGATAGACTACCCACAATCGATCCCGATGGTAGTATCTTGGGGAACATATCCTGCTTCAATCCTGCCAGATTTATGAGTTCTTCGCTCCAGTTTTGCTTTCTAAGGTCGACAAGCATTGTTCTCGTAGCGATTGTAAACTCGGTAACTATGACATCAGTGAGTCGCAAAATAATATAGTCGAAGAGTGAAAGCCAATACCGTGTTTTTTGATATATGTCTGGTTCATTTTCGCGAATCCACATAAGCTTATTTACGCCGTAGTAGGTATCCACAGTGAGCCCAGTTATCTTGTATATAGCGTATCCTCCCGCTGCAGCTAACCACCACCTGACCTGATCAAGTGCACGCATATCGTACCAGGCGATTATGTTTCGCAGTGGTCGCTTTTCTGAATCCAGAGGAAGCCCTGCCTCGCCAAGTGTCGCTAGCGATAGCGCTACAACCTCATATTCTAAGGGTATGTTATCAACAGCATGCTTTAATGTATTGACGACAGTTTGCCAAAGTGCCTCTGGATTGTGCTCAGCAAGGCCACCTCCATAGGTTAGTGTAGGCATTGGCTCGCTTGCATGCACTATTAAACGACCTCTTTGGTCAAACGCGCATGCCGTAACGTGAGAAGTTCCGATGTCAATACCGACTATGCAAGGGTGCTTACGATTCATTTCAAGATTACGCTGACTTAGTATTCGTCAGGGATTCATCAATTTGAATTAAATGTGTATACTTTTGTCGCCAGGGGGTACCGTATTTATGAGCAATATTGATGCATTCTCTGAGGCGTACTTGTGAGATATCCTTTAGTATTTGCTGCCTTTGGGACGGATTGTCCGCATAGACCGAATCAAGCCAGATTGTTCGGCCAGCAAGGAAGCCACTTGCGCCATTAGCACATGCTATTTCTAATTGGCGCTTGAAAACAGGGTATTCAATGCCGCCTGTTAAGAGTACCCAAGGGACTTCGCACTTTGAATCAAATTCCTGACATATGGATACAGCATGCTCCTCATCATTTGTATCGTAAGCTGGGAAAGCAGTTTTGAATATATCGCAGCTGGGTGAAAGAGCCTCAGCGGCTTGTAGCAATGTGCCTTCGAATGTCTTTGCATTGTCTGCGCCATCTATGATTACCTCAAGAACAAATGCCAGACCCAATGTATGACAGTCCTCGTAGATGTTTGCTACAAACTCTTGCATTTCCCTTTGGGCCTTAGCATCATTTGCAGGATATCGGATTAATAGCTTTGCTGCGACGCCACCGAGGCTTCTTACAAGTTCAGGGCCTCCGCCTTGAACGAACTCAGGCGCATAGATATCGTGTCTAAGCCTATAAGGACTTGCCTCTAATGTAATAATAAGTCCCACATTTCCTGGTAATGCACCGTGCCTTACCGCGGCAGGAGCAGCGATATCAGGATCTAACAACATACCAGAGGAAAAGGGGGCTAAGTGGCGTATGATATCAAGCTTAATCTCCTTAATGTGTGTGTTTTGCACCTCTTGAGGATCTCCTTTCTCGTTTAGAATGTTGTAGATAGTTGACCTCTGGTCGAGAGCTATTAGAGTAAACATGCCGTGATTGTCACTTAATGTATCAAGGGCACGAATAACAAAATATGGCTTTAACATCAATGCCTCCTAAAACTAAATTGTATACCGGACGCTTATTATTTATAATTCTATAGGATCTTGCGCGTCAGAAACTTAAAGTGCAAATAAACTGAGCGCAAATGGTCAATAGGTTGCAGTTGTCTGGGTAAAAACTATTTATGGGAGATATAACGATAGCACAGATTATCCTCTCAATATTCTCTGGAATTATTGTTGCTTTTTCTCTTGGGTTGATTGGTGGTGGTGGGTCAATACTCGCCGTGCCTCTTTTGCTTTATTTGGTAGGGTTCAAAGAGGCACATCTTGTTATAGGTACGACTTCGCTTGCGGTTGCCGCGAGCGCTTTTATGGACTTCGTTATGCATTTGCGACAAGGTCATGTGTGGTGGAGAACTGCAAGCATATTTGCAGTCTTCGGCAGTGGAGGTGCGTTTGCTGGGTCTGTTCTGGGTAAAGCATTGAATGGAAGCAAACTGCTTTTCTTGTTTGCAATCTTAATGCTAGTAGTCGCATTTGTAATGCTTCGCCCAAGATCCAAGGCAGTTGAAGATGTCAATAAAAAAGAGCCTAGGTCCGTGGGTAAGCGACCATTATTATTGACAATTCTTATTGGTCTTGGGACAGGAGCTTTATCAGGCTTCTTTGGAATTGGTGGAGGATTTTTAATAGTACCTGGGCTTATGATGGCATCTGGGATGTCCGTGCTTTCTGCCGTGGGATCATCGCTTTTATCAGTTACTGCGTTTGGACTTACTACTACAATATCTTATGCGACAGCGGGCTTAGTTGACTGGGGTGTTGCTGGTCTATTTATAGCAGGTGGGCTTATAGGTGGGTATGGTGGTGAAAAGTTATCAGTTTATCTTGGTGAGAAGTCGGTGAAGTACCTTAGATACATTTATGCAGCTGTAATTATTGCGGTAGCAATTTACATGATCTACAAGAATATCACAGCTTTTTAAACTTTACTCTGTAGCTTCAGGGATTCAACGACTTTGTTGAATTCAATAAGTAGATGTTATTTAACGTTTATTTAACCATATGCAGTGGGTAGAAAAATACTGTAGTTAATAGGAGAGTTTGGATTATACGTTTTCGATACAAAACTAATTTCTTTTATGCTATATTGGTTTTGGCAGTGTTAATTGATCGATCTGGGAGGTGAGATGCTATGAAAAAACTCAAATGTCATAGCGAACCTCCCAGTACGCATGCTGCTTAAGTCTTTTATATCCTCAACATAATTTGCATTTATACGCTATCATCTCAAGGCTTTTGCGTCCTGGGAATTGCGGAGCCCGGCTGGGCTAATTTGCAATTTTGCCCAAATAATTCTTTGTACAAAGGAGGTGACAAGGCGTGGGAGTTCTCAATGAGGAAGGGACATACATCAAGGGTGCGCTTGGCACATTGCGGGAAGAACACCTCCGAAGTAGATCTTTGCCTGGCTGGGCAAAGCATCTAATTGCTTTTGCTGCCGTTATGGGTCCTGGCATAATCGTAATGGTTGGCGACAATGATGCTGGTGGTGTGACCACTTATGCCCAAGCAGGGCAGGCTTATGGACTAAGTCTTCTTTGGCTTTTCCCCCTTTTAATCGGCGTACTTTACATTGCTCAAGAAATGGTAGTACGATTGGGCGCAGTTACTGGAGCTGGACACGGCAAGCTGATATTGAAGCGATTTGGAAAGTTTTGGGCTGCATTTTCAGTTTTTGATCTGTTTTTGCTAAATTTTCTAACATTGGTTACCGAGTTCATTGGCATTGACTTTGGTTTTCAGTTTTTCGGAATAAGCAAGTACATATCGGTACCTATTGCTGCTGCAATATTAATTGCTCTTGTGTTAGGTCGACAATTTTATCGCTGGGAGCGAATGATGTTTTTCTTTGTAGTCATAAGTATGGCATCGCTTGCACTACCGTTTTTCCGTCCCGTTGACTGGGCGTCTGTGGCAAAATTCACATTTTTGCCAGGTGTGCAGGGTGGACTTACTGCGGCGGCAATGATTTTCATAGTAGGAGTAGTTGGCACGACAGTTGCACCATGGCAGCTGTTTTTCCAGCAAGGGGCTGTAGTTGATAAGGGAATTGGTGTAAAGTTTACAAATCACGAGAGGCTTGACACATTTATGGGTTCAGTTCTGACTAACATTGTAGGTGCAGCATTAGTGGTAGCGGGTGCTCTGGCATTTGCCGGCACTAAGTTTCACGGTAGTCAGTCTAATGCACTGACCATAGCAAGGGGATTTGCTAATTTGGTGTCGCCCGCTATGGGTTCTATATTTGCAGTTGTATTACTCAATGCCTCGATAATTGGTGCTGCTACAGTTACGTTGGCAAGCTCTTATGCAATTGGCGATTACTTCGGGATAAACAGTTCGCTTAATTCCTCCTTTAGAGAGGCAAAAGGCTTTTATCTGACTTACGTAGCTAGCATACTGATAGCCTGCTCAATTGTACTTGTGCCTAAGGTGCCACTCGGTTTAGTTACTCTAGGGGTACAAGTACTTGCAGGCATACTGTTGCCATCTGCTATTGGTTTTCTACTTTTGCTGTGCAACGATTTAGAGCTTCTAGGTCCTTGGGTCAACACACCGTTGTGGAATGTCTTTGGCACGCTCATAGTATCTATCTTGCTGGAGCTCTCGCTCTTGCTAACTGTTACTACAGTTGATCCAAAAGTAAATGTAGGTCTCCTTGTCACAGCCTTGACAGTAGCTGTGGTGGTTGCATCATTAGCAGTTGGGGTGGTTCATTGGAACAAGTATGGAAGCTGGACGCTTAAGCCAGAAGACTACATAAGGCGTATTACGTGGAAAGTAAATACCAGTGACCTTGACAAGCCAGCGCGCAAGTCGCTTGCAAGAAATCTAGGATTAGGTTTGGCCAGAATCTACATTCTTATCTCCGCGGCATTAATGGTACTTAGCTTTATTCAGTTGGCGCATTGATAATAATTGTCAATTGTAGCGATTAGCCGCTTTTATGGGCCAGCTCTATACCTGGCATTTTATACATTTTCTCGCATGAAAGTGGCGAATCCGAATAAGATCGACACTGCAGTTAGCAGTATAGATACTACTGAACCTTGGACAAAGTTGCTTGAGTCGAAATTGCCTAGGAACGCACTTCTGAGCGCCTGTACCACATAGAAAAAGGGGTTTATGTGAGCAAGATCAAAAAGCCAAGTCGGGGCTAACGACATTGGTAGCAAAATACCAGATAGCAACAATAGCGGAACAGTAATTGCGTTTAGCATAGGTGCGAGAGAATCCTCACTTTTTAGAATCATGGCTGCGCCATATGATAAAGATGCCATAGATATGCCTGTTAACACCACCAAGACCATACTTACAAGCAAGCCAGGCAAAGCAGCAGTCAGACCGAAGGGCAGCGCCACCAGCAGTAAGATTCCTGACTGAGCTAGCAGTACTATAGCATCACGCGCTACTCGCCCCATCAAAAGGGCTAGTCTACTTGCAGGGGTAACGCGCATGCGTTCAACTACGCCATTACGTATATCTTCTAGAAGGGAAAATCCTACAAATGCCGAGCTAAATAGACCTAGTTGGACTAGTAGTCCTGGTACAAATATTTGCCATGCATTTCGAGCAGGAAATCCCGGTATACTCGTTATTCGAGTTAACAGCGGTCCGAAAAATACCAAAAATAATACTGGCTGCATTAGCCCAATTACAACCCAGACCCTGTTTCTCAACGATTGTAAAAGTTCTCTGTGGAAAATAAGCGCAGATTCAGTCAAAATCTTGAAAAGTTTTGTCTTAAGCATCGTTCTCACCTTCCCTCAAAGATCTTCCGGTTAGCCTAAAGAATACTTCATCTAATGTGGGTTTAGAGAAACGAATAGAAAGTAGCTCAGTATTTGAGCTATCTGAGACTCTGAGTATGTCAAGAATTGCCTGTTCTATGTTATTAACTGTTAAGTGTATTTCGCTGTGGTGAAATTTCACTTCACGTACCTTTGGCAACTGCATGAGCAAGTCGACATAATCTTGAGTGGCTCGAGCTACATTTATGATTACTACATCGCCAGCTATTTGGTTCTTCAGTTCTTCAGGGGTGCCTTCTGCAACTACCTTCCCATGGTCCATTATCACTATCCTGTCGCATAGTGCGTCAGCTTCATCAAGGTAATGGGTCGTTAGCAAAACTGTTGTTCCTTCGCCTTTTAGCGATTTTATGTGCTCCCAGAGATTTGCTCTTGTTTGAGGATCAAGACCAGTTGTTGGTTCATCCAAGAAGATCAGCGGGGGATTATGCACAAGACCAAGTGCTACTTCGAGTCTCCTTTTTTGCCCACCTGATAGTGTTTTAATAAGTCTATCTTTGAAGTCGGTCAGCTCTAATTTCTTACATAGATAAAGCGCACGCTCATATGCTTGCTTGGGGCCAATGCCGTATAAGCGTGCTTGAGTTAGCAACTCTTCCATCACAGTGCAATCGGGGTCACTTGAGCCACCTTGCGCCACATATCCCATATGACGCCTCGCTTCATGACCATTTGTCAAAACGTTTATACCGTTTATGAAAACTTCGCCTTCAGTTGGCTTAAGCAATGTGATCAGCATTCGCAGTGTTGTTGTTTTACCCGCACCGTTTGGTCCAAGCAGACCAACTATCTCACCACGGTATGCTTTGAGACTAACATCAACCACTGCTTCAACAATGCCCCTTTTGGTTTTAAAGAGCTTTTTTAGATTTCTTGCATCTAATATGAGAGAATCCTTTTGCATGATCTATTTCTAGAGTAGAAATCATTAAGAGGACAAGAATATTGTCTTTCCTATGATACCAAATGGAGGACAAGTTGTGAATTAGTAGTTGTACAGGATGATAACTTTATAAAATTAAATCTGTCCTCACTAGTTTTAATCGTTTAAGCTATTCAAAATTTGGTGCAGCAAGATTAAGTACATTGCATGCGACCATAGCAGAAGTCTTGCTGGCGGACCCCAGCTAGCAACCCAGGTCTTATATGCCTCTGGATTAATTATTTCTCCTTCTACCTGTTCAGGTAGTTCGCCTGCGGGTGAAGCTTGGGCTTCAACCCAGTTGAGGCATTCAATGGCTTTGTCAAGTTGTCGCTCTCTTGCTGCACAAATGCCCAGCAAACACGTTAAAAGGGGCCACCTGCCACCACCATAGTAAACGTCTGATGGATATCTTCGTACGCCTGGGAAGCCAAGTTCGGATTCGATTAATGTTAACGTGTTGTCGAATATTGTATTGTTGACATCAAAAATGTTGAAAGGCGTGCATAGCCACATTAGGCTTGCATCAACTTCGAGACTTCCCTCATGTTTTACGAAATGGCCATCTTTTATGAGTCTAGTGGTGATAAAGTTATAAATTTCGCCAATAGTGCGGTTTAAATTATCTGGCAACTCAACCCCGGGTATTTCACTTACCGCTTTTAACCCACCTGCTATACATGCCAGCGTAGAAGCATGTATTTTGTCGCCATTTTCTTCCCAGCAGTCGTAGCATGGATGATTCCATAGATGTTTGAGATATGCGCTTGTGTAATAAATTAATTCTGAAAACATGGATGCGTCATAGCTTTGCGAAAGCTTTATGTGCTCTGTAAGCCCCCAAAGTAGTGTGCCATAGCCGTCTAGCTGAAAGTTTGGCCAATCATCGTTTAGCGCTTCGCCTGCAAGAGAAAAACGCGCAGGAAGCAGGCGGGGATCGTCAGATGAAATTTCATGCTCGTCACTGATTATGCTTTTTATGTCATCAATCTTTTTATCTAAGACTGATCGTACCCACATGTAATACTTGTGAGCATATCTGTGGTAACCCCAAACGTCTAGTGCATAGGCAATAAATGTGGCGTCGCGAATCCAGCAAAAGTTATATTGTGCAAAATCAGGTGAAGCAATGAATGCTCCTGAGTTTGCCTGATAATATGTAATTAATCTGATGCTCTTTTCGAATAGCTCTTTGTCGAATGTATATTTTTCGCTGATTATTACTCCCATCTTGATAGCCGCTCCTTCAAACCGTTTTCCTGCACCTGCTCGCCTGGAATATTGAACAGTTCGCGCAAAACAATTGTGGCAGCCCCGACAGCCCATGCTTCGTCTCCCCAAGGCTGTACGACTATCGGAAGGTCCTTGCCTACGTCTCCAAAAGTGCTATTTTTTACCTCTTCTATCATGGGGTTAAGAAATGCATTCCCAAGTCTTGTGCCCTCGCCTGAGACAACTAATAGCTCAGGGTCAATGAGTGTTACAAGGTTAGCAAGAGACTTACCTAAAATCCTTCCCGCAGTCTCTAAGATTGTTCTGGCAGTTAGGTTTCCCTGACTTGCCAACTCAACCAGTTCATCCACGTTTATGTCGCGACCCAGTTTAAGTCTAGCTTCACGTTTTAGAGCTTCTTCTCCAGCATATGTTTCAAGACAGCCAGACTTGCCACATTGGCATTTTGGCCCATACGGATCGACAGTGATATGACCAAATTCTCCAGCACCTCCTCTAGCGCCCCTATATAGCTTTCGGTCTATCACAATCCCAAGCCCAATACCTCTTCCAATACTCAGGGTGAGAAAGTCTTTACAGTTGATTGCAGCTCCGAACCATTTTTCAGCAACGGCAAGTGTGTTTACATCATTTTCAATCCAAACAGGCATTTTAAGGCGTCGCCTAAGCGGATCTTGAAGTGGTACATTGTACCAATCAAGCCTATGAGAGTAAGTGCATACTCCTCTTACAGAGTCGACTATCCCAGCAAGTCCTATACCTACTCCCAAAATCTTCTTTTTGTCTATTGAAGACTCATTCAGTAAAGCTTTTATAACTTGCTCTATGCTTTGTATAGCGTGGCTGGGCTTTCCTTTTATCTGGGCAGTAATTTCCTTGGAGTTTATTACCTCTGCATCGAGATTTGTTATAACGGCCATGATGCCGTCTTCTTTTAGCTTGACTCCAATAACGTAACCGCCACTGGGATTTAGGCTTAATAGGACAGGTCTTCTGCCAGCAACTGACTTTGCCGTTGTTGTTTCATAGATGATCCCTGTTCGTATAAGTCTTGCTGTTATGTTAGTGACAGTTGCGGGACTCAACCCTGTATGGCGAGATATATCAGCTCTGGAAATCGGGCCCAGTAGCTTAACGGTATGAACTATAAGCCCCGTATTGATATCGCGGATAAGGTCTTTTGTGCCCTTCTGAAAAATTACTTGGCTGATTTCCGACATTTATGCCCCTCCAAGATCCAATACAACCATGTCCCAATAATTTAGATACGGTATTACCAGCGAAAACTTGTCATTATCCTTGTGGTGCTCAAGCGCAACAGGCAGCATGTGGTTATATTCTGGTGAGCACATCCAACATTTAGCTACCTGCACATTTTCTGAATCCTTGAGAATTAAAGAAAGCTGCACATTAGTAATTGGTAAAGTGGCGTGATTTACCCTCTCGGGATCTTGCCACCGCTCGTCAATAACACCTTGCATATTGATTAAATGGACAACCAATAACCGGTTAATTTTTTTAGCTAGCGTGAAGATTTTACCGGGTTCGGCTGTGGTGCTGGTCTGTAAGCCACTTAGACTAATGTTTATATCGGCATTATCCGCATAACCTCGCAATATATTTTCGTAGGCGACGGCGAAGTTGAAATAGTCACGTAGTTTACCCGCTGTTGAATCAGAAAGTATCAATTTGTATGCCGGAAAGTATGGCTCGCTGAGATAGTGCAATATATCCCCTAATGTAATGTGGAATCCGCCATTTGCTAGAATTATGGCCTCTAGAACAAGTAGTGATGGTTCGTTGAAATACGAATAAGTCGCATCGGGTAGAGATTCTGAAAAGTCTCTATGCAGATAAGCTGCTATTATAGTGCTTTTGTTGCTGTAGCTGATATTTTGGTCAATGACCTTTTTAATGTCAAGATGTGTTTTCTGGCCATGCTCTTCCCAGCATTCTGTGTATGTTGCATCTGTCGCATTGGATCTTGCCACGTTCGCTTGCCCATATTGTCCTACGGCATTAAATATTATGGGGATTCCTAGCGACTCACGCGCGTTTTTGAGAAACGGTGCGAATGTCCTGTCCAAGTCTACCTTGTTGCCTAGAGCATCATATGTGTGTCCAAGCGCACCGAGTTGATCCGCGTGCCATCCAAAGAATTCAAGATTATCAAACACCTGTTTTTCACGCTCAAATATATAATGTTGCCACTCCAAGCTAGCAGGATTAAATATGAAAATTCTGGAAGTTTGCCAACCGGGCGGAAGCTGCATCGATACTTGAGTTTTTGCGTTTGGATCAGAAAAAAGTCCCCACGATTGCTTTACTCCGGATCCGTCCGTTGTATAGTCATCCCACGCACCGTAAATGAGATTGTAGTTAAAAGAGGCAATATTGCGCATTGAAAACTCGGATATTAATTGGCATATGGTGCTTAATTTGTTTATCCTGCCGTGAATATCAGGCCAGGATGCGGCCATTTTATGATCTACAAAACAAAGAGGCATGTGGTGCTTCCACTGCCAATCATAGAATTGAATAGCATTGATACGAAACTTACTAAGAAGCTCGGATATTAGATACGCGGAGATGTCACTATCATAGTTTGAAACAAATCCGTACCGAAGGAAATCCATAGGAGTTTTCGCTGTATCTAGGGCAAGCGTTTGAAGGTCAAGTAAGACTTCATTTTCGGATTCAAGATTGATCGCCAAAAGATATCCCGATGACTGCGAGTTGTCAAGCCTTACAGGTAGTACTGCCTTAATAGCATGTCCAGGTTCTAAAGGTGGAATTTTTAGTTCTTTCCTTAAAACAACTTTATCCAAATTATGAAGACGGGCTGTTATTCTTGCATTTTTGAGTGTGCTAAAGGAAGGATTTAAAACGAAGACCTGTATCACGGCAAGCTCTCCAGGTCTGTATTGTGCTTTGTAGGAAGAAACGTCTAGTATCCATGGTCCACGTATATTATTGATAATCTGTATGTCGTGCTTACTGCGCCAGTAATACCAGAAGTTTGCAACTAGTTGTTTGAAGGAATGATTTTGAACAAGAACTTGTATATTAAAATGTGGCTTTTTGCTCACCCTTGGAATGGAGTACAGCGGCACAGTTGCATGTATAAGAGCAAGATCCGGACTTTTATGTATTGTTCCGTCTGAGGTTATTGCATGCAGTTGCCATCTTTCGTCTGAATAGGTGTATATTTCTATAGACGCAGTACCTTCAGAGGTTTTGATCATAATGTCTGCTTTTTCTTCTGAGGTTGCTCCATCTGGCTTGTAGCTATAATAGCTAGTGGCTTTGCCAGAATTTATATATATTACCAAGCTGTTTAATACGCTTTCGGGCAAATAACTTAGGTTAGGGTATATAACAATGTACAGATTTCTATAATCGTTCCATGCAAAAACTGCAGAATTTGCACCCCTTTCAGATAACTCTGGTAACAGTGCGTAGGGTATGTAGCTTAGATGCTCTAAATGAAGTGTATTAGGAACATTGCTCTCCGGGCTGTAGAAGCCTAGCACGTGTGAGATGGAGTGTATCTTTAAATGATATGTTCCAAACGCCACTCGTGTAGCGATGAGGTAAAAAGCTGTCGATATGGGTGAGGTTAAAGCATCGTTGGAAAGGCTTAAGTATGCACCTATTTCGTTATTATTAACTACTTTAGTTATTGGGCTATAGCGTTGAGCATACCAAGAAAGGTGTTTATAGGCTTGCTCCTTATTATTTACGTACGATTCGCAGATTGATAGCATGATTACGGCGTTAGTTATATCTTGTGCAAGATTTTTTGGAGGATATTTGTCCGCATTGAAATTGTTTTGGTGAAATTGCGTTTTATTACCTATATCCGGCCTGGGGAGTGAGTAGTCAACCACACTACGAACTGTGTTCATGTGAAGGTGTGCTCGATAGCTTGTGGTGTCGATAGTCCCGAAAATTATCAAAGATAGAGAATATGGATCCACATTGATGATGGGGCGACCGTTTTGCTCCTGGCCTAGGATGTAGCAACCAATGGTTTCATGCCATAGACCTGGCGGGTTTTCGCTATAAGATCTTTGTATATACGACTTTATTGTTGCTGCTGCTTGCAGGAATCTTTCATGGAACCTACGATAGCCTAGAGCATAGGCTGAATTGCTTGCTGCTGTCAGCCCAGCAACGTAGATTCCATGAGATGCAACAGTATATAAAGAAGTATTCGACTCATTGTGAAAGTCTGCGGGTCCATGTCCTACTAGGTCTGTATGATTTTGCAGGTAGGACGCAGCCTTTTTGATGCTTTTCCATGTGTCTTGCAAAAAGTTTATGTCGTGAGAGAGCTCAAAGTGTTTCCATACTCCAATTAAGAAGAGACCAAGTAGGTTAGATTCTAAATCGGGGTACACGGACAAGCCTGTAAAGGCATCGAATACTGTGTGCCAAGTGCCATCTTCGTTTTGACAATCTGCCATCCATTTCCAGTACTTTTGAGCTTCATCAATGCACCCATACGCATCCAATCCTATGGCGGTAAGACATGAGTCGTAAGCAAAGGCTATATGCTCGTATGGTGAATTATCCGAGTGTGAAGGCAAATATGCAAAGCTTGGATGTAACGCACATTTAATATCGAGTAGCGATCGTATCACAATATCTTTGTGCTCTTTAGAAAGTGAGGACAATCCACTTAGTTGATTAACCCATTTAGAATAATGCTGGTTTATGCTGTAAAAGATATGTTCTGGATCTGCATTGTTTAGTTGGTGAACAGTTGTAAATGCAGATTTAATATTATCAGTCAAGCCGATGTAAAAAGAAAAAGAATACTGCTCTTGTGCAGAAAGATGCATATACCATGTAAGCGATCTTTCGGATTCTAAAGTATGGCTAGTACTTTGTTCGAATGATGGCAAAAGGTTATCTTCTCCTTGATTGTCATGAAGCAAAAGTAAATACAGCAAAGTATTTTTTAAACTGCTGCTTTTAAATAGCGCCAGATGAAGATTTTGTTTAAATTTGATATTCTGCTGAATAGGCGTGAAACTCTTATTTGCTTTCGTAGAAGCCCTTAATAGTGCATCTTTTGCTGATATCACCTTTAAGTGCATGAGCAAGTAGTTTTCATATGGCATAAGTGCGTATCTTGCGTAGATTTCAAGCAATGGGCCGGTAATATCAGCGGATTGGTAATGCACGTTTAGTACCCCTTGGTCGAGGTGGGCAGATTTCAAATATAAGGAATGACCTTTAGATAGCTGTTCTTGTGTCGAGGCATCAAAGACTTGGAAGGTGAAATAGTCGATTATATCAGTAGTCCAATCATGAGCGCATCTAAAATTGGTAATGGCCGATATCCCTATGTCGCTTATTCTTGTTGAGCAGACTGCAAGAATATTCTTCCAGTTAGAAAGATAGAAGCGTTCGGCTAGATACGAGCTTTTTGTACCTATAGATACTTGATTTTCTGAACGTGCAAGCATCAATATTCTTGTAAATTCCTTATAACTTACTATCATCCAATGTATGATTCATTTATTCATTAAACATATTAACTTATTTTTGCCTGCATCGGGCTTGTTGTTTTGTCACTTGTTACCTTAAAAATCCTATTTGTAGCTTTATCGGGAATGAAAAAGTGACAAATTGACCAAAATTTTTAAGAAAACCTCTCGACAACGGCAAGTTCTTTGATTAATATATTTACTGAATAAATTAACTTCATTATCATGAGGAGGCGGACTATGATGTGAAAAAAGTGTTAGTGTTAGTCAACTTTTTGTTACCCATGGTTGAGTTAAGGAGGTGAAAGCATTTTGATGAGAAAATTAGCGCTAGTTTTATTTTCTGTGGCGGTGCTTGTCTTAGCTTCATGTGGCGGCAGCAGCTCATCTACAGCTAGTAAACCGGCAACAACCGTTGTATTGCATTTTTGGAATGCGTACAACACAACAGACAAAGAAGCGAGCACAATGGCCAACGTTATTATTCCAAGATTCGAGAAGGAACATCCTGGGATAAAGGTTGTATCGGATGTATTTCCGTACAGTGAACTCTTGCCAAAGCTGCTTGCAGCCATCTCAGCTGGGAATCCACCTGATCTGGTTCGATCAGACATAATATGGGTACCTCAACTTGCACAGCAGGGTGCTCTTGTTCCGCTCAGTAAGGATTTGCCAGGCTTTTCTAAGCTGGCAAAAGAGACCTTCCCTGGCCCTCTAAGCACTTGTGAGTGGAAGGGCGTTTACTATGGTCTGCCGCTAGACACCAATACACAGGTGCTCTTTTACAACAAGACAGACTTTGCGGCTGCGGGTATTCAAAATCCTCCATCTACACTGTCGGAGCTTTTTCAGGATGCAGTTAAGCTTACCAACCCTGCTAAGCATCAGTGGGGTCTTGGCGTAGACGGGACGGACATTTGGAATGTTTCTCCATTTATCTGGAGTTATGGTGGAAGCTTTACCAACCCTACATATACCAAGGCATCCGGTTACCTTAATGGACCCACAACGGTTGCCATAATTACAAAGCTTGTAGATATGTACATGAAAGGTTATATAGGTAACGACTTTCTTGGTGGGTCGGGTGCCATAAGTGGCGAACAAGGATTTCCGAAGGGACAGTACGCTATGTACATAGATGGTCCTTGGGCAGTTGCTACATATCAGCAAAGCTTCCCGAGTCTATCCTATGGTATGGAGCCTATGCCACCAGGTGCCGGAGGATCTCGCTCTGTGACAGGTGGTGAGGATATAGTTATACCAGCCGGCAGCAAGCACATCAAGCAAGCCGAACTGTTCTTGAAGTTCTTGCTTTCTCCGTGGGCTCAGTTGAAGATGGCTGAAGTCGGACAGATGTCTGTCCTTAAGACGATAAGTAACCAGGAAATTGCTGCAGTTCCTTACTACGCTCCGTTTGCTAAGCAATTGCTAACAGCTGAAGCTAGGCCACCCGTGCCGCAGTACACTCAGCTTGACACCGATTTCAGCAATGGCTTGCAGGAAATATTGAAAGGCGCGCCCATTCAGGCTACGCTTAACAGTGTGGCATCGCAAATAGACGCGTTGTTGGCCCAGAATGGGGGATAAATGGCTGTAGAAGAATTTAACATGCAGCACACCACCCTCTACAGGAAAAAGGTGTCGCTTAATATGCGACACCTTTTTCCCTACCTCATAATATTGCCAGGGTTGATATTCTATCTCCTTTTCACTGTATACCCAATATATTCACAGTTTCAAATAAGCTTTTTACACTGGGTAGTAACTCCAGGTGCTGTAAGTCCATTTGTCGGGCTGGCAAATTACATTCAGGCATTTCACGATCCTGTCGTGCTAGTGGCAGCTAGAAATACCGCCCTTTATATAATCGCAACTGTGCCTCCTCAGATGATTCTTGGAATGATCGCGGCGTATCTTTTGGTTACAAAAATACCAGGGGCAGCTATATGGCGAGCAGCAATTTTCCTTCCAGTTATAACGTCCTGGGTCGTGGTAAGCTACCTTTTTAGTTATTTATTTAACTCTCAAGAAGGCCTTGTCAATGGGGCACTGTCGGTGCTGCTGCACAAAGATATTGTAATTCCTTGGCTTCAGGATACATGGACTGCTAATGGTGTTATATGGCTTTTGGCCGTATGGAAGGGCATCGGTTGGTCGATGGTCGTATTTCTTGCGGCATTCATGAACCTGCCAAAGGATCAAATAGAATCGGCCCGCGTGGATGGGGCATCATCTCTTAGAGTATGGTGGCATGTAATTTTACCGTCGCTTAGGCCTGTAATCACGTTTGTGTTTGTAATGCTGGTTATCGGTGGTACACAGGCTTTTATTTCCATTTTTCTAATGACCCAGGGTGGCCCCGCTAACTCTACTCAGGTTATGCTCACATACTCCTATCAGCAAGCTTTTGTATTTTTCAACTTTAGCTATGCAGCTGCAATTGCATCTATAATGGCAGTTTTGACATTTGGGTTGAGTGTTTTGTTTATACGTGTTTTGAGGGAACGAGGATGAGCGTTCTCGAAGCAATAGCCCAACAAAGACAAAGTGCAAAATATCGGATTTTTCAAATAATAAAAAACTGGAAAATTGATATTTCCATAAGAATGCTTATAATACTGCTTTTTATGGCTATATCAATTTTCCCGTTCTTTTATATGTTGTCGCTTTCTTTTCAACCGGTTGGCGATATACTTACTTTTCCGCCTGTTCTTATACCTAATAAGCCTACGGCTGTTAATTACATCCAAGCATGGCAAGAAAATGATTTTGCAACTTATTTTATAAATAGCATGATCGTGTCTTTCGGTACTGTTATTGGTACACTAATTTTCTCAGTTCTAACAGCGTATGGCTTTGCTAGATATAAGTTTCGTGGTAGAGAATTCTTATTCTACTTATTTTTGGCAAGCCTTGTAGTTCCTGGGATACTGCTTGTTATTCCTCAGTATCTTCTAATGAAAGATTTTGGCCTTCTTAATAGCAGAAGAGGCCTTGTACTTTTGTATATAAGCTCGAACCTCGCATTTAGCATTTTCTTACTGCGCAGCTTTTTTGAAAGCGTGCCCAAAGAACTGGAAGAGGCTATGCGCATGGATGGAGTTTCTGAGCTTGGTATACTTGTTCGACTAATCTTACCACTATCAATGTCATCATTAGCTACCGTTGCAATTTTTACATTCAACGGAGCATGGGACGAGTTCGTTTTGGCATATACTATGATAACCTCAGCTGGTAAACGAACCTTACCAATGGGCCTTGCCTTGTTCTTAGGTGAGCATACACTTGCTTGGGGCCAGTTTTTTGCAGCATCTGTTATAGCTACCTTACCCATTGTGCTTGTCTTTATTGTTTCTCAGAAGTGGTTTCAACAAGGCATATCCATTGGTGCCTTTAAGTGAAAAGCCTAGTTCAAGAGGGATAAAACCATGGCAACTGTGGATTTTGTTGGGGTAACAAAGGCATTCTCTGGCCATGTAGCGGTAAAGGCGCTTAACTTGCACATTGATGATGGCGAGTTCATGGTACTTGTAGGGCCATCGGGGTGCGGTAAAACTACTACCCTTAGAATTCTTGCAGGACTTGAAGAGCCCACAGAAGGTGATATTCTTATCGATTCTGTGAAGGTAAATGGTGTACCGCCCAGAAGCAGAGATATTGCCATGGTATTTCAGTCCTATGCACTTTACCCGCATATGACAGCCTATGACAACATGGCGTTCGGTCTGAGAATGAGAAAAGTTCCAGGACACGAGATAGCAAAAAGAGTCGAGGATGTTGCGAGCCTTTTGGGCTTGCGGATGCTTTTGCAAAGAAAGCCTCGCCAGCTTTCCGGTGGTGAAAGACAAAGAGTGGCATTAGGAAGAGCTATTGTGCGTAAACCTAGAGCATTTTTGCTAGATGAGCCACTTTCAAATCTGGATGCTAAGTTGCGGGTGCAAACCAGAATTGAACTACAGAGGCTACATAGAAGTCTAAACGCCACATTTATTTATGTTACGCATGACCAAGTTGAGGCTATGACAATGGGTGATCGCATTGCTGTAATGAACGATGGTCACCTAGAACAAGTAGATACGCCAAAGGAGCTTTACGATCATCCTCGCACGTTGTTTGTAGCTTCGTTTATCGGAAGCCCTTCGATGAACTTGATAAGGGCAAAAGTGCTAGAGCGTGCAACTGTGTTGATTGGCTCATACCATGTTAGATTACCAATTCCAGTAAGCCAAAATGAAGTGATCGTGGGAATACGGCCGGAAGCATTCAAGATTGGGAGCAGCGACCAAGCAAATCTCGAAATGAGAGTTGACATAGTAGAAACGCTAGGTTCAGATCAATACGTGTATGGATTAGTAGATGGTGAAAGTGTTGTAGTTCGTACGGATCCGATGCTTAGGGTACAGCAGGGAGAGAAAATAGGCCTCATTGTCCCTAGCAATAAAGTCCATGTTTTTGATCCGTCTACCGGGAGAAGGCTTAACTAAGTGTCTAGCTATAAAACAAGCGGCCAAGTAGGAACTTATGTAGCTTGAAATCCTTCATTTAAGAATAGGCTCGGTCATATGCTTGTGGGGTAACAGGAGATGGTTGAACTCAGAAGCAGAAAAACTAGCTTTGTGCTTATAATGCTTTTACTTACTACTTTCTTTATCATTAGGGCGCCATCACAAAAGGTATATTCAGCTACTTATGATACTCAGCCAAGTTCTACTTCTGTTGCAAGTATGTATCTTTCGAACTGGAGCAACATGCAAGCCATTTGGATGGCAAGCCACCTAAATCAAGATGACACCAACACAACCTATGGGCCTAGGATCGCAGAGCTGCACTATGCTTCACAATGGTCAACCAATCAGATAGTAGATTATTCTGGGTTTTTTATAGACGAGTCGAGCGGTACTAAGTATGACCAAATAAATCCATTTGCGACTAATACTTGGCTTGATGAAAATGGGATTCTTCACAGTGAGTACACAACATACAATGGCCAGACGCTGCCTTTTGGGCTTGCACGCGATTACGTGATGCCTCCAAATGAGCCATTTCTGGTGACCAGATATCGAATAACTAATCCCTCTACTAGCCAGTCACTTACTATAAACATCTTGGATCAGGTGCACCTTAACAATACCAACTCAAGTGTTAACGTAGTTGGTTCGTACGATTCCTCATCGCAGGTTCTTTATGGAGATATGACAGGATCTGGGCAACCTGTTTTGTTTTTAGGAGCCTTTCAGAGCCCATCTAGCTATCAGGTTGGCAACGACGCAGACTCTGTCGCTTCAGACCCCACCGCTGGTGCGTGGTATCAGTTTGATGCTTATGGTGTATTGGCCGACAACTCCCAGCTATCCACACCAGATATGGATCTAGGGTTTCAGACTAGCGTGACGCTGGCTCCGGGCGCAACTCAGTATCTTTATTTTTTTCTTGGCGCAGCATCAAGTATGTCGCAGGCTAAAAATGATACTGCAATAGCAGAGTCCAAAAGTGGTAGCGCTTGGTTTAGTGTCACAGCTCAGGATTATGCAAACTGGCTTGCTTCAGGAAAGGAAATTTCAACAAGCGATTCTGGTGTAAACACGGCCTTTTTACGAAATCTGGTGGTAATAAAGAACGCACAAAATCCTTCAACTGGGCTGTTTCCTGCAACTACAAACCCGGGGTCATACAGTTATAAAGCATGGGTTAGGGACTCATCAATAACTGCTATGGCCCTTGATGCTGCAGGCCATTATAACACAGCTGCAAAGTACTGGCTATGGATGGCTTCCAACGAGCAGAGCAATGGTACATGGATGACCACCTATGACCTTTGGACAGGACAATCGATAAATTTTGTTCAACCCGAATATGACAGTATTGGCATGTTTCTTATTGGAGTGTATAAGCATTACCTAGACACACAAGATTCCACTTTTTTGTCAGATGTATGGCCAGCTGTGCAAAATGGCGCCAATTTCATAATGGACAACATAGGCTCAAATGGTCTTGGTCCCGCAGATCACAGCATTTGGGAACAGGACTACGATTATTGGACATTTACTCAGGGAATGTACGTTGCGGGTCTATGGGCAGCAAGCCACATTGCTCAGATCGAACAAAATTATGCTGATGTGGACGAATGGTCTGGAGCGGCAACTACTATATTAACCGCGATCCAAACGCCTTATGACACGTCAACGCCAGGGCTCTGGAATGATACATCGGGTTATTACAACGAGGCGCAGACTACCTCTAATGGCCCAGTGACTCTTATAGATGCTTCAATAAATGCCCTTTTCGCATTTGGTGTGTTAAGTCCAGCTACAAATAGAGCAGCAAGAACGTTTTTCGCCGTTGATTCAGCACTTGGGCATTTGACTTTTGGGCTTGCGCGTTATCAAGGTGATACTTATTACAATACAAGCCCATATAGCCCAGCAGGCAATGAGGCCATCAAAAATGAACCAGTGTGGCCTCAGCTTAGCATGTATCAAGCTATATATGAAACCATGACAGGTAACACTCAATTGGCTTTTGAGTATCTACAGTGGTACGCATCAGTCTGCGGTGTAGGGTACATGCCGCCCGGCGAAGCTGTTTCAAGGGCAACAGGTCAGCCTATATTAAGTACGATGAGTGAGCCATTGACAGCAGCTTCGTTTATTCTTGCATCGCTGGTTTACTCTGGCGACTATTCAACTCGAATATATCCGGTTGAAACCAATATGGGATATTATGGAACAATTACTGAAACCACTACACCCCAGCAAGACTGGGAGAATTGGCGGTACGTTCCATTTGAAAGTGAAGATCTGCCTACGGTAACTGGTAGCACTACTACACAAATCAGAAGAATATATGCGGCCAATGATTCCACAAATCTATATGTAAGATACGACAATGGCTCTGGAACTTTACCAACATTTAACACTTCGCCATTGTTTGCAATCATGCTCTACTCACAGGACTTTGCTGGGTCGACATCCATCTACAGTACCACCCAAGCGTTTTATGGTGGTACGTTGGATCACCCGATGAGCTTTCTTGTGGCGAGATGGAGTAATTCATCAACGTATTCTTTATTTGAAGCTAATAGCTCGGGTGGCTGGTCTTGGGTAACTAACCTTAACGTGCAGCCACCGCAGTGGGACCCATCTGCAGGAAGGGCAGAGCTTATGCTTCCGGGATCTGTTTTTGACAGCGCAGGCAGTACGCCTAGTGCTGGAAGCTGGGCATACATGGACGCAGAGTTTGCTGTACAAACAAGCAGCGGGAGCTGGATTGATGACAACATCGTACCGTTTCACTATCGTTGGACGGGACAAGGAGAATCACCATGGTATGGCAACTTCACTGGCAACGAAATCTATTGGATAGCTCCCTCAGCTAGTAGATATAGTCCAGGCCAGACAGTTCCTATATCTGTTTCAGTGGTCAACCCAGAAGTTATTCCGATGTCGGCTACGCTTGAACTTCAGTTCACACATCTTGGTCAAAGTGTACCCTCACCTGTATCTGTAAGTGTTAATCTTGCTCCTGGTGAGACATCGACCTACACATTTGATTGGACTCCACCTAGTACTGATGACCAGGGCTATCTTGTTCAGGCAGCACTTATTTCCTCGAATGGAATTACGTTAGATACCGCTCAAACGGCGGTTGATGTTTCTTCCTCATGGAATGTTTTCCCAAGGTATGGTTATGTGACAAATTTTGGTTACTTTAGCCATGATACAGCAAACTGGACCATGCAGCTACTAAATCAATACCACTTGAATGCAATTATGTTTTATGACTGGCAGTGGAAACACCATGTGCCGCTGGCAGGAACTGTATCTCAGCCGGCAGCGTCATGGAACAACGTAGCTAATATTACAAACTACCGTCAAACTGTGCTTAACATGATATCTGCTGCGCATAACAATAACATGCTTGCTTTCAATTACAACTTGATGTACGGCGCGTGGGCTGGGTACGGACAAGATGGTAGTGGCGTCAATTACCAGTGGGGCCTTTGGTGGAATAACAACTGCACAAACCAGGTAAATATAGCCTTGCCTTCGGGATGGGCAACGTCCAATATTTACATTTTTGATCCGGGTAATACACAATGGCAGTCTTACATAGATGGCCGAGAGCAGGACGTTTTTGAAGCGTATCCGTTTGATGGCTGGCAAGTCGACCAACTTGGTAATGAAGGCACTGTATACACATGTTCTGGTAATGTCGTTGATCCTACTCAGGAGTTTCTTGGTTTTCTGCAGGCGGCAAAAAGCGCTTTAGGAGTCCATCTTATATTTAACGCTGTTGGTAACTATGGACAGCAGGAAGTCGATATTCCAAATAGCCCTCTGGATGTTGCGTATACTGAAGCTTGGCCTGCTTATGGGCAGACCACCTACAATGATTTGCGAAATACAGTTGAACAGGATGTATCTTACAGCGGTGGGCAGTTGCAAGCAATTATTGCTGCGTACATGGACTCATCATATGCTCAAAACTTTACTGACTCTAATCCAGGATTCTTTAGCCCACCTGGTGTTCTTCTTACTGATGCCTCAATATTTGCGTCGGGAGGAGACCATATTGAACTTGGTGGTCAAAATCGTATGCTAAGCGAACCATATTTCCCGAATGAGACTCTTGACATGTCGGGGGCGCTTCAACACGATATGGTCAATGAATATAACTTTATAACTGCGTATGAGAACGCGCTGAGGCAACCTGGCATTACAGACTCTAACAATGTTATCGACATACTTGGTGAGCCTACTTCAGCCAACGGGTCTCCCGGTACTATCTGGACGTTTTCGCGCCAGACTAGCAACATGTATGTTGTGCATTTGATTAATCTTCTAGGGCAAAGCTCTTCGGATTGGCAGGACAGCAATGCAAGCTATCCTGCGCCACCTATACAGACTAATATAACTGTCAAATATTACTATGGGACAGGTACTGTAAATTCTGTAACTTTGGCTTCTCCAGATATAAATGGTGGAGTTGCCCAGTCGCTTGGATTTTCAACTGGGTCTGACTCGGGTGGTAACTATGTAGAGTTTGTAGTTCCATCACTTGACTACTGGGACATGATAATGGTTTCCATGTCTTAAGATAGGTGGGTTAACGGAGTATCCAGCTTGAGACATCGTGGAATGCTTTTTTGTTTATGTTTTTCCTGTTTGGTCAAGTACTTGTGAGACTCGGGCACGCCAACAATAAATACGCCGTAGCATTTGCCCTTACAAGTATAGTGGTTATTCTTTTAAGCGTGTTTTTGGTGGCAAGATTTACATCAACTGCCGGAAGCGCGGCATCTAAAGTCAGCAAAGCAGTTGCTCCTTCGGTGTTGCTATCCAACTGGGAAAACATGATGGTGCAGTGGGATGCAAAAACTCCGGTAGACAATATGCCAGGTATAAGTACAGTACGCTACGGTAAAGATCTTACGCAACTTCCTTTAAGTAGTTATGGCGTGTATATTTATGATGCTAATTTAAAGCACTATATACAGCCGACAACGTTGCACGTTGTAAACTCCAAATTCAATATGAACGGTACGTTGACTACTTCATTCTACATCGATTATTCGGGTGATCATTTACAAATCTTTGCGGACTTTGCGGTCGTACCTGGAGCATCGGTTATTGTGACAAAGTATGTCATAAAAAGTCTATCTAGTTCGAAGATTCACCTTAATTTGCTTGATACAGCTATATTTACCAATTTGAGCGGGGGCAACAAAATCAAGGCTTCGTATAATACTAACCTTCACGCATTTTTTATAGATCAGCCGCCAGATCAACAATATTCGTTAATGCTGTCAAGTTTTCAACGGGAGGCAATACCATTTGTAGGACAGTTTGACAACAAATGTAACAGTGGTAAGCCAGCGTTTAATACTCCTATTTGTCAATTCGAAAGGCAAGGCAGGGTTACAAAAGGGCACTTTCAGTTGGTCTCAAGCGATTTGGTGTCAGGTTTTATGACAAGCATAGTTTTGGGAGCCTTTAAAAAGACTAAGCTCTACTACGAAATATCAGTTTTGCCTGCACGCAATACTGCTAAGTATGCTGCCGAAATTGCTATAAAAACTCCCGCATATTGGCTTTCTAAGGCAAGGACTATATACAAGGCATGGCTAGCGCGCGCCACCATGCCCGCAGAACTAAACAGTAAAAAGGATAGATATGCATATCTATTAAACCTTATTTACCTCAAAAATTCACAGAACCCGATAACTGGAGCATTTCCAGAGATGGAAAACCAAGAGTCTGGAAGTATCGTCACATCGACGATTTTTGGCCCATTCGATGCTATTGCGCTTGATGCCGCGGGCTATCACGCTTCAGCTGCAGATTTTTGGCAGTGGATGAGCGCTATGCAGCGCACGAATGGTACCTGGTACGCTGCTTACAACTTTTGGAATAATCGCTATGTATATTCAATTTATCCCCAATATGCAAATGTTGGGGAGTATTTGCTAGGACTCTATGTGCATTATGAACTAACCCATGATGTCGCATTTATAAAAAACTACTGGACGTTTGCCATGAAGGCGGCAGACTTCTTGGTAAATGGGATCGATGCCACAGGGTTCGGTCCTCAAGATAGTGGTCTTTGGGGTGTAAGTCTTGGCTACAAAGTATATAGTCAGGCACTTTACATAGCGGGTCTTCGTGCGGCGTCAAGAGTTGCAATACTAAATAAAGACTACGCGCTAGCAAGTCTTTATGCGACAAAGGCAAACTCAATCTTGAGCCAGGTACAGGCTTCATATTCCAATTCAGACCCAGGATTGTGGAATGGAGTTACAGGCTACTATGATAATTCAGCACCTCCTAGCGATGAAAATTTACGTATTGACGCTGGAGGTTTGGCCCTCATAGCTCTAGGCGATATAGACCCGCAAAGTTCCAGAGCAGTTGAAGACGTACTTACAACGTTGCGGGCACTTGAACTTCCCGATGGAAGTATACAGGCGTATGATCAGGCGCCAGCTTATCTTGCAGGCCTTAGCAAGTGGCAAAGTGAGGGGCTTGGCCCCGCTTCCCCTTTTCTTACATTGCTATTGGCTCAATGCATGAGCCTAGAGGGGCATGCTATACAGGTAAAGCGATTACTTAACTGGTACTTATCTAACTCATTTCAAGGATACATGCCAAGTGGTGAGCCGTATGATATAACCCATGAGATAAATATAAGTACACTTGCTAGTGCCAGCTCATCTGCAGGGCTTTTTATATTGGCGGCTCTTTCATATTCGAATCAGTTTATTCTTGCCGACAACGGCCTTCTAGGGTTGCAGAGTTTTTACATTAAGAAACTGAACTTAGATCACGGTGATTATTTTACGTATGTTTCTGTATGGAGACATGTGCCATACAGCAAAATTGATGCTTTTAACTTAGCTGATAAGCAGCCTGCTCATGCGAGCTATTTAGTGCATTCGTTTAATACACCGCATGCAATCTATATTAAGTTGCAGTGCGCGAATTCTTTATGCTTTAGTCACCCAAACCCGTTTAATTCTACATTTTATTTATATATTGCGCCCAATCAAAAATCTCCAGGTAAAGCCATAGGACTCGATAATCAGCCGCTGTATTTTTCCGCACAGCCTGTTCTTGGCTACCAAATAGCAAAAGCAGGTGTTACTGAGTACAGATACGATGGCAAATGGGAAAAGCAAGGCCAACTCACAAGCAATTTAGAAGTTGTGCGTGGTTCAACGAATGTGGTTATAAGAATGCCTCTTGCGACTGTTAGCTCGTTACTGGCTCAAGGCAGCACTATGACTGTATCAAGTGTGTTCGATTACGGCAACGTACACGATCAAGCTGCGTATGAAATTACATTAAGTTATACTGTTGCGAAAATCCGAAGCGATTCCATTGTTGAGAATTTGAGTAACCGGAGTATTTTATGGTTTTATCCAAGTCGTTCTTATTTCATGCCTGGTTCACGCGTTGTGTTAGATGCAGAAATTGTTAGGCCAACTAGTTACACGAGCCATTATGGCCTTAGGCTTGTGATACGACGCCTCAATAGGATCGTGTTAAATAAATACTATGCGGTGGACTTTGGCATCAAAGCATATAAGACTGTCAAATTCGATTGGCAAAGTCCCCCGATCAATGGCCTTGGCTATCTAGTAACGCTGGCTTTTCAGAACTTGACTACGCGTAATATCATAGACGAAGCATACACAGCTGTGGACGTGTCGGCATCATGGAGTAGCTATCCTCGTTATGGATTTGTTTCGGCATACCCATTTGATATACCGTATAACTTAACGGCTTTTACCCTTAATCTTTACCATATCAATGCTATTCAGTTCTATGACTGGCAGTGGAAGCATGATAGGCCAGTTGCCGGGTCGGTACAAGACCCAGCGTCGAGTTGGAATGATATAGCGAATCGCACTAATTACCGAAGCTCAGTAATTGGTCTGATTCAAGCAGGCCATGCAAGAGGTATGGCTGCGTTTAACTATAACCTCATTTACGGTGCGTGGAGTAATTACCAGGAATATGGGATAAAGAAGCAGTGGGGACTTTATAACACAGAGGGGTGTGTTAATCAAATAGCCTATGCACTGCCTGGTGGCTGGGCAACTCCATACATATATATGTTTAACCCGGGCAATCAGAACTGGACTAGTTATATACTGCAGCAAGAAAAAGAAGTATTCCAAGCTTTTCCATTTGACGGGTGGCAAATGGATCAACTGGGCAATCTGGGGCTTACTTACACCTGTGCAGGGAAATTCGTTTACATTCCCTCAACGCTTAACAACTTTATTACGGCGGCTGGCAGCTATTTAAATAAAGCGCTTGTTTTTAATGCAGTTGGCCAATTTGGGCAATCGCATGTGGCTAACAACCAATATCTAGTTTTTCTTTACGCTGAGTGTTGGCCTGGTAATGGGCAAATTACTTATCAAGACTTACAAAAGGTCATATTTCAAAATGCAAAGTGGTCGAAGGGTAAAAAGACCGTGTTGGCAGCTTATATGGATCAGGCATATAGCGGTGAATTTTCGAATGGAAGCCCGGGATTTTTCAGTACGCCTGGCGTTATTCTGACCGATGCAGCTATTTTTGCATCCGGTGGTGATCACATCGAAATAGGCGATGTGAATCACATGTTATCTTCACCTTATTTTCCTGATCAAAGTCTACTTATGAAGGAGGATCTTCAAAAAGCGCTATTAAATTATTACAACTTCCTTGTGGCATATGAAAGCCTTCTGCGAGGCGGCTTTAAATCGGCCGATCTTAAGGTAGATATTGACAAATTCCCGTGGTCTTACAATGCTGAGCCGCACCATATATGGGTATTTGCTCGAAAAGTAAATAGCGGTTATGTTTTACAATTGATAAATCTAACTTCAAATTCGGATGTGGAGTGGATGGACACTAACGGTACATACAGGGCTCCTAGAACCCTACATAATATCAAGATTTCCGTATGTTTGCCTAACGGTTCAAAAATAAACAAAGCATTTATAGCATCGCCTGACATACAAGGCGGTACGCCACAGTCGCTCGATTATAATAATTTTGAGCATAACGGAAAAACTTGCGGTTCGCTAAATGTATCTCAACTAAAATATTGGGACATGATCTGGCTCAAATAGTGTGAGTGCTGCGCACGTACGCTATCAATTTGCTGACCTTTACGCTATTTGCTTTGTTGCCATGCTGACCTTGTGGTACTAGACATACTTTTTTGCTGTTTTATCGTCTTTTATATTGGTGTAATTTGGATATGGCTAAGGCATGCGAATTTATTTATTATTCGTAGCATGATGCGTTATCTTGGCATAGATATAGGCACGTCCTTCGTAAAAGCAATCGTGGCTTCCGAAGAAGGCGGATTATTACATTATGCTTCCTCTGTGCCAGGTGCAAGCAAAGCGCTTGAGACGGGTCAAATAGATCCTGATGCGTGGGTTCATGCAACCATTGACGCGCTAAGAGGATTGGCTGCTAAAGTTGACTTATCTTGCGTAGAGTGTTTGAGTGTCATAGGCAATACGCCTACACTTATATGTGTCGATAAAGATGGCAAGCCATTGTATCCAGCCTTGCTCTGGAGTGATACTCGAGCTGTTGAGGAAGCAGAAGAGCTGCTTCGGGAGAGATCACAAGATGAATGGAATGAACTGTATGGCATGTTTATGCCTGTTTCAGCTGCATATCCGAGCGCAAAACTTAGGTGGTTGATGAAACATGAAGCCCCTGTTATTAAGCAAACTGCATATATACTTCAACCCAAAGATTACATAAACTTTAAACTCACCGGTGTGTTTGCCGCGGATCGTTGGACTTCTAAAGGGTTGGCAAGCCTAGACCCGATGAAAGGCAATGCTCCACTCAAGGCTGTGGGTCTAGACGAATCACTGGTTCCAATATGTTATAGACCGATTGATATAATTGGACAGGTATCAGCTAAGTTTGCTATTGAATGTGGTATTCGAGATAGTGTGCTTGTCACTGCTGGCTGGAGCGACACACTTGGAGGTGTTTTATCTCTAGGACTTAGTGAAGAGGATGCTTTTGTGCTTAGTGGGACTTCTGAAAGCATAGGCATGATGGTCCAAAGTGTGTCGGCAAGCTCTAATAAAGTATTTGTTGCTCCGATATGGGATACAGGTTATTATGTAGTTTATGGGCCTACTTCAAGCGGATTATCCACGGTAACTTGGGCTGCTAAGACTCTTGGCTTTAGCGACATAGCAGATTTCAAAAGCTCTATAAGAGAGTCTACACCAATATTTGTACCATACATATTGGGTCAGCGCAGCCCTATATGGGATGACAGTGTTCGAGGTATGTGGGTTGGTGTAGACATAAATACTACAAAAGAGGACCTTATGCTAGCGGTACTAGAAGGTATTACTTCAGCTGAAAAAGATGTACTCTTGGCGGCTTCAGAGGTTGCTGCGAAACAATACTCAAAGGTTGTGGTATCCGGGGGCGGTACGTTTAGTAAACAGTTAAACGAATTTCGGGCAAGCATGTTGAATGTACCTGTATACGTAGCCTCAGCTGATTCTGCGCTAGGTGCGGCTTTTTTGGCATACTGGGGCCTTGGGCGTAATACATTTCCCTTAATTGAGTCGGTTATGTTGCCTACGTGGAGGCTTGAGTGTGACCTTGCAGCATCGGGTAATAGATATGAGTTGTACAAGGCTGCACGTAGGGTGGTCCTCGAATTTTACAGAAAACAAAAGAAAATATAAGACGGTTTAATAGTTCGGTAGGGCTAAAAAGCGTCTAGCTTTTGAGCAAATCAAGTTGTATGTCACGGACATCGGCATGTTCTACCTTATTGCAAGTCTAGCTGATTATCGTAGCGAACTTAAATTCTGATATGGTGATATCTTTAATGGTTCCAAAAAGCCGAGACTTATATCTATGTCTATTGACACAGATTCACCTGGGTCAAGATAACGTAGGGTGCCTCTATTTTTTTCAGCGATTTGTCCTTCTACATGGCAATTAGCAGGTTCTAACCCAACTACATATATATTTTCACGGTAGTAGCGCCAGTGTACGAGATAGGGTAGAACAGCTTTTGGATACCGTATTTTGACCTCTAAGCCGTGTGAGTCAAACAAGGTTGGATTCTGAATAGCTACTACTACGTAGTTTTCTGTGGTATCAGGGTATACGTAAAAAACCTGTGGGGCAGCATCGCGTGAAGGCGGCAGGAACCTTGAAAGATCTTCAGTATTTTCTACAGCCGACGAATCTTTTTGCACTATTGTTCCATGGGGCAATACAATTTTTGAGCTTTCTGATAGAAGCGGAAAGCCGAAATTAAAGTGATAAAGAAGCATAAAGGGGCTTTTAATAGTTCCGATGTTTTCTATTCTATCATTGATCTGAATCGAGTTGGAAAAAGCTGTAGTCTTTATCTCCCTATAAAGTAGTAGAGCTTTTTCCAGTGCGTTTCCTTCCAATACTTCTCCTGAGACAATAAGTTCCATAGTGTTATTATTTTTGACTCTATTTACCGATATGTTTCGTGCGGGTATGCCTGAGATTCTTCCGTGCAGACCAAGTTGTTCTCCAGACTCGTCTACGCAAGGATCGCCTACCTGAGATAATCCACACGTAGTGAAAAGGCCTCCACCAAATGCATTGAGAAATCCTCGGTCCGTTGCCTCATAATAAGAAGGGTGAACATAGCCAAGCCTTGATTTCCACATCAAAGGTATTCCATAAAAATACGCATCTCCGATATCCAAGGCTCTATCATTTATGACTAAAAAATCTAATCCTCCGCCGTTTATAACTCTTGTTGCCCGAACTCCGTAGGCCTGGCCATCCTGAAGGACAATCGTTGAGACCCCGACAATGTGCTCTAAAGAGCTTAAGTACCTGGCAATGTCTTTCATCCTAAGCTCCAATATAACAAGCTATGAATGCCCATGCTGACGTTATCTTTTGTTGCGTGCTATTTGTCTTTCATCTTTGGGTATTGACAAAATCTAATATCTGATATATTATATATCACATCAATGATACAAGCTATGGACTTTAGCGGAAAAGTTGCTTTAATAACGGGAGGCGGCAAAGGCATAGGCCGTGCGTGTGCGGTACTATTCGGCAAGCTTGGGGCAAAGGTTGCTATTGCCGACATAGACGAAGAAGCTCTTCGTAGTTTGGAAAAGGAAGCAACCGATAATAATTTTTTTGTTTTGACTGGTTGCCTTGATGTAAGCAATGGGGTTCAGGTGCAAGCGTTTGTCGAGAGGATTATTAGGGAGTTGGGTGACGTTTCAATATTGGTTAACAATGCTGCGATACAGATATACGGGTCAGTAGATGAACTTGATGAGAAAGACTGGGATAAAACGTATGCGGTTAACGTTAAAAGTATCTATCTACTTGTCCGAGCTTGTCTTCCTTCTATGTTGAGAGTAACCGGCGCTTCCATTATTAATATAGCGTCAGTGCAAGGAATTATGTCACAAAGAAGGGTGGTTGCATATGCCTCGTCCAAGGGTGCGGTGATAGCTCTTACACGAAGCTTGGCCATGGATTTGGCTGTAAGAGGAATACGCGTCAATTGCGTAGCACCTGGATCGGTTGATACACCACTTCTTCGAAAAAATGCCGAGGTTGAGGGAGATCCAGAAGAGGTTCTAAAGAAGTGGGGTAAGATGCATCCCTTGGGCAGAGTTGGCAGACCTGAGGAGATTGCGAATCTGGTTGCGTTTTTGGCAAGTGATGCTGCGTCGTTTATAACAGGTGCTTGCTACGTGGTTGATGGAGGTCTGAGTGCAGGTGTTAGAGACTGACAATCCAATCAAGGAGGAACAAGGTGGCTAAGGTAAAACCTTTAAGTTATAAGTCGCTTAGCGCTCATGTGTACGACATATTAAGAATGGCAATTTTAAGGAGAGATTTTAAGCCTGGTGAAAGATTGGATGCAAAAGAGCTAGCGCGGCAGTTTCAGGTTAGCGAAACTCCGGTAAAGGAGGCGCTGTCTAGGCTCTCAGAACACGGGCTTGTAGAAATAAGGCCAAGATATGGTACATTTGTAAAGCCCATAACTGTTGAAAGTTTAACCCATGCTATAGAGGCAAGGTTAATCATAGAGATGCACGCCGTGCAGCAGTTTTCTCTGGAAAAGTCTAAAAGCTGTATCCGCAAAATGCGTAAATATTATGAGGCTTCTTTGGAGCTTATGCGAGATGAAAGCCTTGACTTGCTTGAAATAAGGGATAGATTTGCCGAGCTTGACTTTCAGTTTCACTTTGCCCTGGTAGAGTCAACACGAAATAGTATTCTCACAGCCTGGTATACCTCGTTGAGTACGCAGTATCAAACGGCAAGGGCTCTAAACGAGATTAACAGAATTCAAGAGGGTATTGAAGAGCATCATGCAGTGCTGCAAGCTTTGGAGAGAATGCAACTTAGCAAATGCGAAAAGGTCTTGCGAGAGCATATTGAAACAAGTTTGAACCGTGCCATAAAGGTGATCGAAGCAGAAGGAGGGGCTATATGAACGCTAGTGCACAAGAAAACAAGGCCCCCATACTTTCAGCACGTGGCATAACGAAGGTTTATGAAGCAGTTGTAGCGCTCCAGGGTGTTGACATTGACTTGTATCCCGGCACTGTTACAGCCCTCGTTGGAGATAATGGCGCTGGCAAGTCGACGCTTCTTAAGATACTTGCCGGGTCCGAGGTCCCAGATGATGGGGAGATCATTCTTGAGGGCAAGAAGGTGCAACTTGCAAGCCCGATGGTCGCGAGAAACCTTGGAATAGAGGCTGTGTATCAAGATCTTGCTATTGCCCCTGACCTTGATGCAACTCTGAATTTGTTTTTGGGTAGGGAGAGCCTTGTAAAAGGCATTGGAGGCGTTTTCAAGATACTTGACCGCAATGAGATGGTTAAGCGTGCCAATGAGGTGTTTAAGGATCTTGGCATAAAGCTTGCTTCTTTAACGATTCCAACTCGATACCTATCGGGCGGTCAGAAGCAAGCAGTCGCGGTTGCGAGAGGCGTCTTATGGGTGCAGAAAGTAATCCTAATGGACGAGCCGACTGCAGCGTTGGGGGTACACGAAACAAGGATGGTGCTTGATCTTATTAAAAGGGTCAAAGAAAAAGGAATAGCAGTACTTATGGTTAGTCATAGTATGCCCGATGTTTTTGCAGTCGCTGATGAAATAATTGTTCTGCGTCACGGCCGTAAAGTTGCCAAAGTTGATCCTAACAAGACGTCTGTGGACGAGATTGTTTCGCTTATGACAGGAGCAGTAGAGAGCGCTTAAAAATGGGTCTGGTTATTGGCGAACAAAAAAATATTGAACTGTCTGAGCTGGGACTACAGCTGATAAGGCGTCACAAACGCATCCAGCTCATAAACAATGTTTGGCGATTGTCTGCGTTAGTCCTTATGATAATCGTTTTTGGCATAGTTTCACCCGACTTCTTGACTCAAGCAAACTGGCTAAATACTTCTGTTTACGCCACAACTACCGTACTATTGGCTCTCGGCGAGACATTTGTAATAATTACAGCAGGGATCGACCTATCTGTAGGCGCTATTTTGGGTGTATCTAGTTCTGTTTCGGCCCTGTATCTAGCTGGCCACCATCCGTTCGCCTCGAATGTGGCTTTTTCAATAGCGGCAGTACTTGGTATTCTTAGCGGCATTGGCATGGGGGCGCTCAACGGGCTGATAATTTCATATGTAGGACTGTCTCCTTTCATTACTACCCTTGGGACGCTTGGTATTGGCACAGGAATAACCTACCTCTTAACCGGTGGGGCAGATGTTATAGTACCTGCTTCAGTCGGTGTGTATGGTAATGCTGTATATTTCAACTGGCTGCCAATAACTCTGTTCTAGTAGCAATAGTCCTGACAATCGTCTGTCATTTCGTCCTTAAGTACACGCGTTTTGGCCTAAGAACGTATGCAGTTGGGAGTGATATAACTGCCACAACACGTTCAGGTATAAATGTAAAAAACCATTTGTTGATGGTGTATATGCTTTCCGGTTTTCTTGCCGGTATTGCAGGTGTTCTGACTATGGCGAGATTTGTTGTTGGATCGCCGACTGCTGGGCAAAATGATGAACTAAATGCTATTGCAGCGGTCGTGATCGGAGGGGCCAGCCTTTTTGGTGGACGCGGAGACATTTTAGGAAGCATTGTCGGCAGTGTAATAGTATCAGCCATTGTAACTGGCTTGGTTTTGATGGGTGTTCAGCCATACTGGCAGACAGTAACCATAGGTATAGTCATAATCTTGGCCGTGTTCATCCAGCAGATAGCAGAACACGGTATTGGAGGTGCGTTAGCTAGGCGTTTGAGGCTAAGAGGTGGTTTATATAGGAGGTCAAGATGAGAAAACAGATAAGAAAATTGTTTACTAGGAATTTAAAAAAGTGGGAGGTGTGCCATATGAAAAATAAGCTATTCTGGGTTATGGGGTCTTTGGCAATCACGCTTGGACTTGTCATATCATCGTGCGGAACCAGCGCGTCTGCGGTCAAAACGTATACATTTGCAGGTGTCCAAATCCTTAATGATCCATTTATGACTGCTGCTGAACAAGGCGCAAAGGCAGAAGCGAAAAAGCTGAGCAAGGAATATCATGTGAAAATTAACATTCTGTGGACGGGGCCGGGTGCTGCAACTGATGTTTCAGAGCAAATAGCTGACGTGGAAAGTATGATTGCTCGGCATGTTAATGGTATATTTCTGTCGCCTAGTGACGCAACGGCTCTTGTACCCCCAGTAGAACGGGCTGTTGCTGCTCATATCCCCGTAGTCCTTTGGAACTCTACTTTAGCTGATAATTATGACAATAAACTTGCGATAAACACAGTAATATCTAATAACTACTATGGTGGGGTTGCTGGCGGTAAGGAAATGTGCAAAGCCATCGGCGGCAAGGGGGATGTAGCTATAATCGAAGCCGTGACTGGAATACCTGTATTGAATCAACGCTGGGATGGCTTTATGAAAGGAATACAGGAAGATTGTCCCGCAGTTAAAATAGTAGCCCAAGAAATAACCGGTAATAGCGTAAGTAAAGCTGCAGCAGATACCGAATCATTGCTCGTGAAATACCCTAACATGGCTGGATTTTTCGCAGATGACATAGTTAATGCTGATGGTGTGGTCCGAGGCCTGATTGCTTCCCATGCTATTAACCGTGTCAAGGTTGTGGCTTTTGATGCAGAGCCTGAGGAAGTTCAACTTTTGCAAAAGGGCGAGATATATGCGCTTGTGGCACAGAAGCCTTATCTAATGGGAGTTGATTCGGTGCTATACTTGTGGCGTTATCTTCATCACGAAAGTGTTCCGAAGTTCACCAACGTAGGCTATGTGCTTATGACAAAGTCAAACTTGCCGCAAACGATCAAGTGGGAGTACTAAAACAATAAATGTTGCGCGAAATTAACGACAAGGTAATCACGATTGAGCTTTCACTAGTGGGAACAACACCAGTACGTAGCACTCTTGTAAAGGGTGCTACGTACTACGTTCTTATAGATACGGGGACCAAACCTCAATGCGAGCAGATACTTAAGTACTTGAACGAAGTAGTGGGGGATCTTAGTAAGATAAGACTCATATTAAATACCCATGGACATCATGATCACATAGGTTCGAATAACCAGATCAAAACTGCGACTGGTGCTTTATTAGGTTGTCCGCAAGGAGCGGTACCATGGATTGAGGACTTCGAAGAGCACTATAAGCGCTTTTGTCTTGTTGATACAGATATACTCCCAGACCAACAGTGGATGCGAGATGAGTGTTTTAGCCTATTAGACGCCGAGACTCACGTCGACTTGACATTGCGAGAAGGGGATTATGTCAAGTTAGACGATACAGTCAAACTACGTATTTTAGAACTACCAGGTCATATGATAGACGAGATTGGATTTATTGAAGAGTCGACAAATACTTTGATTATTGGCGACGCCATTATCTGTAACGACATAGTGGATATAGGGCCACTGTTTCACGGATATCAAGATGCAAAAAGCTATAAGGCTACACTCTCTCGACTGAATAAACTTGCGTCTTCAAACCGCTATAAGGCAATTGTATCTGGGCACCTTCCTATCACTGACTACACTGGTCTATTAGAGTTTATTAAAACGGCAGAAGCTTTCTTTGATAATGTTGAACGCAGTATCATATCGACTATAGGGGATTCTGATGCACCAATATCTGGTAAGGAGGTGTGGGAAAAACTTTGTGATAGATGGGGATACCGTAAAGAGTTCAGAGGATTATCCATGGTTAAGTCGCACGTTGAATTGCTTAGAGATCAGGGCATCATAGGCGGTGACTGGAAACACGGATATTTTATCAGGGATCAAGTAAAATGATTCAACTTGCTGATTTGTTTGATCCAAAACCCAATAATGTATGGTTCCTTGATCGACAGCTGGGAGTGACCAAGGCCGTAACTTTGCTTGAACAAGGTGAGCAAATGATAAGATGGCCGAAAGATGGCCTAAGCATTTATGACCCCACCAGCATTGACGCGCATAGGTGGGAGCGGGAAAAGCCCTGGAGCCTTGCTAGCCTATCCCGGCTAAAAGCCAGTTTCGAGGAAGCTGGGTTAGATCTTGTGGCTATTGAAGACACACCTCCGCTTGACAAAGTAAGGCTAGGTCTTCCAGGAAAAGAGGAGCAAATAGAGTGGGTATGTGAGCAAATTGAAGCGATGGGCAAACTGGGCATTAATATACTGTGTTACAATTGGATGGCCTTAATAAGTTGGTCACGCACAAATGTTGCAATCCCTGAAAGAGGCGGTGCCCTAGTCACTGGGTTTTATAGATCCGCCCTTCCAGCTTACGTTGAACAGATGGATAAGTGGAAACATATTGATCCGGAGACACTTTGGCTAAACCTTGAATATTTTCTTGGTAAAGTTATACCGGTCGCCGAACGTGCAGGCGTAAAGCTTGCTATGCATCCAGATGACCCCCCCATAAATTCATTTCTGGGCATACCGCGTATCATGACTTCGATAGAGGCGTTTGATCAGCTTATTGCAATGTATGACAGCCCTGTTAATGGGATTACTTTTTGCCAAGGTAATTTTGTGCTTTTCAGCGATAATATAACTGCTGCTATAAAACGATACGGAAGTAAGAAAAAAATTGTTTATGTTCACTTTCGCGATGTCGCTGGTACTCGGGAGAACTTCAGAGAGACTTTCCACGACAATGGTCCAACAAATATGTTGGCTTGTCTACGAGCATACGAAGAAGTTGGTTTTGACGGTATAATGCGGCCGGACCATGTGCCAACTTTATATGGTGAACCAAACTCTAGACCTGGTTATGAGGTTCTTGGTAGACTATTTGCATTTGGCTATATTAAGGGTCTTATGGAAGGTATAGGCTACTCATTCAAGGCCTAGACTCAAGAAGCGAGGGTTGATTCGTAATGGCCAGAAGATGTGAACTACCGAATGGAATAATGGGATCAAGCGTTACTGTTTTCGATGATACTGGTCATGTGCTCCTTGATAAGTTGCAGAACCACATTGAATGGATGATTAAAGAAGGTGTAGATGGCATCTCGCCCCTGGGGAGCTCTGGTGAATTTGTTGCGCTTGAAATGCATGAGCGAAAAGCAATCATCGAAAAGGCGGCAGAAATAATAAATGGAAGAGTGTTTATGTTGGCGGGTACTCACCATTATGCTACAAACAAAACAATTGAGCTTTCAAAACACGCAGAACGGGCAGGGGCAGATGGATTGCTTATCGTGCCACCATATTACATGTTGACAACTGTGGAGCAGGTAAAAAATCACTATAGACTGGTAGCTAGCACGGTTACCATTCCCATAGTGGTCTACCACAACTTTGCAAGTACACATGTAGACCTTAGTGATGAAGATCTGGTGGAATTGTATAACGAAGGGGCCATAGCAGGTGTAAAGCTGTCTAATACAAATGGAAGGCGTGTTTTGAATCTACTTCAAATGACAAATTATGGTCTCAAGGTGTATGCGGGTATCGATCTTATAGCATTTGAGGCTTTATGCTATGGAGCTCATGGTTGGATTTCTGGGGTTACTAGCATCGTCCCTGGAGTGGCAAAGGAAGTTTATACGCTTATTATGTCTGGTGAACTAGAAAAAGCTCGGGCGTTATGGATAAAAATATGGCCTCTTATACAGATGGAGTTTGCAAGTCGTGATGATGGCCAGGGGCCTCATTGGTTTAGTGTAATGAAAGCAGCTCTAAATTTACTGGGATTGGATGTGGGTGATCCGCTGCTGCCAATTGACAGACTTACAGACCCTTATCTGAAAGCTCTGGGACTTTTGCTGGAAAATCTTGGATATAAGGTCATGGCAAAAACATAATTAGAAGATAGACCTGTCCGGTTGTTTTTGATATAGCCTTTCCCTTGGTTGGTTACGGCGCTAGCCTTTCATCAGGTGGTGCGCAACCACCACGAAGCATATTGAGTGCCTTGTGAAATAGATCAGTTGTACAGACAGATCGCACAAACTGCTAGGAGTTGCCAAATTGGGTGCACGAATAGTTGGGTGAGATCCGAGTCGGACCGAAGCTTACTAACTGCCCATTGTGATAGAGGTTGTTGATTCTGTATTTAGCCTTGCAGTTTAGTAGCAAATTGATAGTGCTTTTTCAGCGTAGAGTTGCCGCATAGCCGACATAATACAAGAGGGGCTTTAACTGTCGTGTGAACCGAACCCCGGGAGCTTAAGTTTTATATGGAGTTCTATGCGGTTTGGCTTAGTAATGTGAAGTTTTGCCCTCCGCGTTCTAACAGTATGTTTCGCGCTTGCTGGACATATGTTTGCAGAATGAGGCTTTTAGGTGGTAGTTGACGGTCGGCGTCGGTTGCATTGTATAGCAAGTAAATACTGGGTATATCATGCTTAATTGTCTTGGCAGTAAACATTCTAAGGGCTGTAACAATTATCTTATTACTCACGTGATACAAGTTGTGTACTTGGCCTGTCTACGGGGACTTAGGTTCAGTATTTTGCCTTTAGTAGGAATCTAAGGGCTGAGCGTAGGTTTGCAGGGTGATTCTAAACAAGGCAGCTCATAGATAAGGATAAGCTAGTTAAATAGTGTAGGAGGCTAGCAAATAAGTATGCAGTTTTTATGTGCATCTAATATATTAGTATGCTAAAATGTGACTAGCCGTGATGGAGTTAAGAGCTGATCTGCTGGTTAAGTTGAGTGCCGAAGTGGGAGAGTCGCCATATTGGGACTCGCATTCTGGATGTCTTTGGTGGGTTGACCTTTTGAAAGGCGAGCTCCACAAAGCAGACATGACAGGTAAAGATGTATGCGTGGGCATTGCGCCGGGTAGCCTAGGATTTGTAGTTCCACGTGTAAAGGGTCAGTTTGTCGCTGGCGTAAATTCGAATGTTGGTACTCTAAATGTTAATGATAATGGCGTCGAATTTACACCGATGATTGAGGCCGAGCCATATAGACCAGGGTATAGGATCAATGACGGTAAAGCAGACAGCCGTGGAAGGGTATGGTTTGGCACCATGTGTGACGATACGCATAAGGACGGAAAATGGTTTTGTATTGACGAAGAATGGAATGTGAGGCCATTGCCACAGGCTGCACAGGTGCCCAACGGATTGGGTTGGACAGCCGATGGTCGGATAATGTACCAGGCTGACAGCGGAACTCGAACGGTCTCAATATGGGAGTACTCTGATGCCAAGGGTATACCAACAGGACTTAAGCGTTTGGTCATTTTGCCAGAGGAGTATGGAGCACCTGACGGGCTTACTATAGATCAAGAAGGATATGCATGGGTGGCATGTTGGGGTGGCTGGTGTGTATTAAGAATAAGTCAAGAGGGTGATATTTGCGGTCGAATCCATGTGCCGGCTAAGCTTGTCGCTAGCTGTACTTTTGGAGGCACTGGACTTGATCTTCTGCTTATAACGACCGCTACTTACAAACTTCCCGAGAAGGAGCTTGTGGAGCAACCGTTGGCCGGAAGCATTTTTGTTTGCGACCCCGGCACAGCTGGCCTTGAAGCCGATCGTAGCCTATTATAAGGGGCGCTGGGAAAATGACAATGCAGGAATCTCAGTGGGTCGAGTCAAAATTTGTAGGTGGCATGGAACTGTTACTAAAGATAGTAGACATGACGAAAATATATCCTCCTCATTTAGAGGCTTTAGTTGATGTCAATCTAGTAATTCATACTGGGGAGATTGTAGCTCTGCTTGGCGCAAACGGTGCAGGAAAATCTACACTCGCCAAGATCCTAACAGGTGCTGAGATGCCTACAAGGGGGCACATATACTGGCGGGGAAAAGAAGTGCATATTACGTCTACTCGTGCTGCGACAGAGCTAGGAATTGCCATTGTATTCCAGGAGCTTAACCTTTTGCCAGATCTAACCGCTGCAGAAAATGTAGCTATAGGGCTGCGCAATATGCATCCGTTTTTACTTTTTTCGCGGAAAAAAGCCGAGGCACTGTATAATGAGATGGCATCGCTGGTGCCGAGCCCACCTAAGCCGGACATTAAAGTTAAGTGGATGAGTGTTGCGGAGCGCCAGAAAGTGGCTGTAATCCGTGCGTTGGTGCACAATCCGAAGCTCCTGATAATTGATGAGGGTACATCAAGCTGGAATTTGGGTGAACGGTATGAGTTTCAACAAGTGTTGCAACGACTTGCAAAGCAGAAAAAACTCTCGATAATTTATATAACACACTTTATCGACGATGCTCTCAGAGTAACTTCGCGGGCCGTAGTGCTAAGAGATGGACGTAAGGTATTGGAGACAGGACCAGATTCAAATTACGCTTATGACGACATAGTTACTGCGCTGTCCGGCACAGAGCAACGTACTAATGTCGAAGGGTTTGTTACCGTCGCGGGCAAACCGCGGCCGAATGGCAAGCCAGTTTTAAAGGTGGAAAATTTGATGATAGGTGGGGTGGGGCCGGTAAGCTTTACCGTTAATGAGGGCGAGTGTGTAGGCTTTTACGGATATCCGGGATGCGGTGCTGTAGAGGTGCTTGAAGCCATAGCTGGGCTTAAGCCGTATAAGGGCTCAGTTATATGGCGTGGAGAGCAGCTCCGTGGCGGTGTTTACAAAAGGTTGCGAAAGAATGTAATTTTTTGCACTGGTGATAGGGGTAGACAGTTGATAACGCGTTGGCCTGTTTATTTAAATGTAGGTCTGCCTAGATTTTTCCGAAATAGACCATTTGTTCCGGTTAAACACAGGATGTTTGAGCATATTGCCAGTTACGTTATTCAGAAGTTTAGGATCAAAGGTTATCCAAGGACAAACATTGGCGCACTAAGCGGTGGCAATCAACAGAAGGTAGTTGTGGGTAGTGGTATTGAAATTGGGAGGCCCCTGCTTCTGTTAGGAGATGACATTACACGAGGAATAGACGTAATTGCGCGCAGCGAGATTCATCAACTTTTACGGCAGATGTTAGAGGATGAAGTGGCTGTTATCTTATGGTCAACTGACCCGAATGAGATGGTCGAGGTATGTGACCGCGTGTACATTTTTGCCCAAGGCAGGGTCATTATTGAGCTACCTCGAGACGAAATTACTGCGGAGAGATTGGAGTATGTTGCGAGAACTCGTAGTCTAAAGCAGGGGGTGTTAAAAAATGGCGACAGAGATAGCTGAAGCCCGTGTCCATTTAAGGAGGGCTACATTGTTACAGTACATACAGAGGCTAGCGGTGCCTTTTTTGTTGATAATGTTCATAGTATATTTGGGATTTTCCAATGCAACTTTTATAACGCCTGCAAACCTTGTGAGTATAGCTTCGTCCATAGCACCTATAGCTATAGTAGCTATGGGTATGGCCTTACTCTTGATATCCGGTAATTTCGATCTTTCCGTAGGAGGCGTAGGTGCGCTTGGCGTGGTAGCAGGGTCGCTAGTCATTAATCATACAAATACCCTCGTAGGGGTTCTAATGCTGATTGTAATGGGACTTGTATGTGGCGCTATAAATGGCTTTTTAGTTACAGTTGTAGGTATAAACTCATTGGTTGCTACCCTTGGTACGGGTTACATCTGGTCTGGTGTAGCTTATGTGTTGGCAGGCTCCAGCCCGATAATTCTTAAGAGTAATGCATTGCCAAACTTCATAACGTTTGCGCCAGCCGGTGTTCAGGTTTCAGTATTAATAGCTGTTGCAGTTATTGTAGCCGCGTATTTTTACTCGCGGACGGTTATGGGGTACAGTCTTTACGCAATAGGATCGAATAAGGAAGCTGCGAAGTTAGCGGGTATTCCAGTAAGGACTGCTACATTTTTAGCTTTTGTGCTGACGGGTTTGTTTGCCGGGGTCGCTAGCATAATCACTGTTGCGTACATAGGCGGTGGCGTTCCAGAAACGGGTACCGAATGGCCACTTGAGGCCATTGCTGCAGCAGTTGTGGGTGGGGTAAGTATAACAGGCGGTGAAGGATCAATCTGGGCAGCTGTCGTCGGTATGGCACTTATTGGGGTTGTACAAAATGGTTTGGTGCTTTTAAACATTAACAGTAATCTTCAGACTGTTGTCTTAGGAATTATCATCATTGTGGCTGTTGCGACTGACGTAAGGTTTAGACAAAGGTTTGGCGAAATGGTGACCAGTGTTGGTCAAAAGTCTTTAAAGGAGTAGTGACCTATGCTTAGGAAGGGGTTGGTTTAATTAAAGGGGGTGGAAGTGTTGAAAAAATAACCAATTGGTCAAGTTTATCACCGGACAACATACTATACTAGAGCAATTTGGGAGGTGTATTAGGATATGTGGATGCGGTTATATGATAGAGCAAGAAGGAGCGGAGCAGTTCACTTAAACGCAAGACGCATACTTACAATGCTGAGTTTAGGAGCAGCTGCAGTGGCGCTACTTGGGGCGTGCGGCCCTACTACAGCTGCTTCTCATCCTATTGTATATGATTTGCAACCGGTGATTTTTCCTTATGTAACCGCTCAAGATAATGGCATTTTCTCTGAAGCAAAAAAACTAGGCCTGAAGATAGTTTATGCGAATGCAAATGGATCAGAGACGTCAGCGATTGCTCAAATAAACGACGGTATTACCGCACATGCGGCTGGCATTGTAATAAACCCACTTTCATCAACTGCGCTGGTGCCAGCTATAAGCAGGGCGATTAAAGCTGGCATATGTGTTGTAGCTGTCACTGATAACTTCGGACCTAACACGGGAGTTGTGTACCCACCGGGAGCGAAAGGGTATGTAGGGTGGAATGAATTTTACAGTGGTAGCCTTGCTGGTGCCTGGATTGCTAAGAAGATAGGGTACTCAGGAGACGTGGCCGTAGAGGTTGGAGATATAGCACACGGTGCGAGCGCATGGCGGTACAGAGGTGCACTATCAGTATGGAAAAAGTATCCTGGAATCCATGTGGTATCGGTCGAGCAGTACAATTTTAATCTTGACACTATAAGATCTCAGGTGCTTGATTTGGTAACCCACTATGGAACTGCATTGAAAGGCATACTAATTGATACCAACCCAGGGTCTGTGGTAGCTATTAATGCTATTAACACAACTATAGATAAAAATAAGGTCGCAATAGCCTCTGTTGGTGGCGAAAAAGCTATGATACAGCTTATCGCGCAAGGATATCCGGCGGCAGATATTCCGGAGGTACCAGTCCAAGAGGGTATTGAGGGTGTAAAGCTAGTGTATCAATGCATACACGGGAACAAAAAGCCCGTCGACTTTCTTGAGCAGTATTTGCCCGGGGTATCTGTTCTAAAGCCATATAACTACACGATTGACAGCTCAGATTTGAATGTTTTCAAACCAGACTGGTAATTTGTAATTTAGGTAGGCGGGTCGAAATATGAGGATAGTGCTAGGCCAAACGCAAGACATAGACGATGACTTCCTGACGTATGCAAAACAGCTGGGCATTACAGGGGTACAGGTAAACACCCCAAGACTACCTGGAAACGGATATTGGGAACTTTCAGCAATACAGGCATTGGTAAAAAAATGCGAAAAGGCAGGTGTTACATTAGAAGCGATTGAAGGTATTCCTATTAGCTTTTATGACCGCGTAATGCTGGGGTTACCTGGTCGAGATGATCAGTTGGAAAAGGTCGCGAAGACCATCAGGAACATCGGGCTTGCCGGTGTTAGATACTTGGGCTATCATTTCATGCCTCTCAGTGTATGGCGCACTGCTAGGGCTGCGGTTGGGCGTGGCGGTGCATATGTGACAGTGTTTGATGCAGCAAAAATCGATGAAGCAATCCAAAATGGCACTTTGCTTATTTCCCGCCGAGATCTAACATCGGACCATGACTCATTTATTGCGCAGCCAGTCCGCGATGTGCAGTATAAAATAACAGCAGCACAAATGTGGAACAACTTTGAGTACTTCGTCAGGTCGCTTGGTCCTGTTGTCAAAGAAGCAGGCATTATTATGGCTTTACATCCAGACGACCCGCCTGTCCCCGACCTTATGGGCATTGCAAGAATATTCTCTACGCCGGAATCTCTTCTAAGAGCTACGGATATGGTGCCTAACGGGCACTGGAAGATATTGCTTTGCTTAGGTACTGTGTCGGAAATGGGTGGCGCTGCTGCGGTTTACAAATCCATCACTATGCTTGGAGGAGATCGTATAGCTTATGTTCACATGCGTGATGTTAAAGGATTTGGCGACAGATTCGAAGAATGCTTCATTGGTGAAGGCAACTATGATCCGTATGAGGCTCTAAAGTTGCTTAAACAAGTAGAGTTTGAAGGGTTCATAATGGACGATCATGTACCCCATATTGTGGGCGATACCGCGTATAACCATCGATCCAGAGCATATGCTATAGGGTATTTACAGGCGCTTATCAATAGGGTTGAAGCAGAGGCGAACCTGCGATGAGAAGTAGTGCGGATGGCAACATTTCATCGCGGCGACATGAGGTTCGTCGATATTCATTGAGGAAGCTGGTTTATGACGAAATTAGAGATGCAATAATTAGCGGGAGAATATCTCCCGGTGAATTCTTAACTATACAAAGTCTAGCTGATAAGCATGGAATAAGCAGGACGCCTATAAGAGAAGCGTTTCTACAACTTGCCGAAGAGGGCCTGCTAATCGTGTTGCCGCAGGTGGGAGCTAGGGTTGCGTTAATAGACGCGCAACAGGTTGCAGAAGCTCAGTTTGTTCGTGAAGTACTTGAGCGTGCTTGCCTTGCAAAAGCTGTAGCGTACGCAGATAGTGAGGCTGTCGAGTCGCTAGCACGAGTTGTGAGGCGCCAGCATGAAGCCATCGAGCTAAGCGACAGTGACAGCTTTTATCATTGGGACCAACAGTTTCATGCAATTATGTGCGGTATGAGTGGGCACAAGGGAATAAGTCGTATAACTCTGAACGCCAGAGCGCATCTGGACAGGGTGCGACGTTTGTCCTTGCGTGATAATCGTGATCTGATGCATGAGCTTGTTAAGGAGCACGAAGAGGTGCTTGAAGGGATTAGAAGCAAGGATTTTTACCGGGCAGATGAAGCTCTTAAGACCCACCTACGTAAAGTTTTTGTGTATATGTCTGAGCTTATGAAACAAAGGCCAGATCTGTTTACCGAGGAGAGTAAAAAGTACAGATTACCAACTGATTTCATTAGCATTAGTCCTGCCGAAAACGAGCAAAAAAATACTCCCATAGTAGAATCTAATAGTGGCTGGCTTTCACATACTTAGGTTCTATGTTGGTTCGAGATTTTATGATGAGTGTGCCCACATATGACATATTTTGCGTGACGCCGGGTGTACGGTCTTTGTAATCAAATGCCTGTTTGCTATTTTTGCTTGAAATGGTGAGGTACGTATCACTTAATGATGTGTTGGCAGTCAGCGATTACATAGTGTCTCAGGAATGGGCGAGGCACTTACAAATTGCTGAGATTCGCGAGCTAGGTGGTGGAGTATCAAACCGTGTATATAGAGTCAGATTTCAAGATGGTTTTGAGGTTATTTTAAAACAGCCTCTTGAAAAGTTAAAGGTAGAAGCAGAGTGGTTCGCAAGCGCAGATCGTATAGAGGCCGAAGCAAAAGGCCTCGAGGTTGGTGGCAAGCTTGTGTCAGATGATTTTTGCCCCAGAATTATTAACTATGATAGTTCAAACAGGATTTTGGTAACAGAAGCAGCGCCTGCCGAAGCGTTAGACTGGAAGAAGCTTTTAATGTCTAATAAACTGGATCCCTCAGTTGCAGTTGTTGTTGGGCAAAGTTTGGGTAAGCTCCAGTCGGCTTCACGCAACAACGAAAATTTGCGTAACGAATTTTTGCCTTATTTTAAACACTTCGAAGAGCTTAGATTGGAGCCCTATTTTGCACCAATTTTAACCATGAAGCCAAATTACAAACGAGTGATCGAGGATGCTTTACGAATTTGCCGCAGTGAGTTTGTTTGCCTAGTCCATGGTGATTACAGCCCCAAGAATTTTTTGGTTTGGAACTCGGGAATATGGCTCGTTGATTGGGAAGTGGTGCATTACGGGGATCCAAACTTTGATCCAGCTTTTATGCTCTGTCATCTCACCCTTAAGAGCTTTTATTTGACAAGAAGAAATGTTAAGTATGAGTATTTGTTAGAGCTTATACGTACATTTTGGAAGTCATTTGCAAACAGTGTAGAGGTAAAGCCTGATTGGCACGAGGCATTGATCGTTTTACTGGGTCTTTTACTAGCCCGCTTATTTGGGAAATCGAAAGCGGAGTATCTTGACGATGAAGATAAAAGCAGAGTCGAGCGCTTTGTAGGCGAGATAGTTGCAAACCCGTATATCGCTAATACCTTATTTGATTACTGTGCTGTCTTAGAAGAAAGTCTCAAAAACTTATGGAGATAATTAAGAAGATAATTGGTCGAGAAGTTTTGGATTCAAGAGGTAATCCGACGGTTGAAGTTGAGCTTGAGACAAACGGCGGAATTACCGCAACCGCGATAGCTCCTGCAGGTGCTTCGAAAGGAAAATATGAAGCTCTGGATCTTAGAGATAATGACCCAAATAGATATCATGGGATGGGTGTAAGAAGGGCTATTCAAAATGTTAATGACTTGATATCAAAAAAGTTGACAGGCATTTCAGTGAAGGACCAGGCTAGCATTGATAATGCATTGATTGAACTTGATGGAACAGGTACCAAGACTAAGCTCGGAGCAAATGCAATATTGCCCGTATCCATCGCTGCAGCAAAATGTGCTGCTAGGGCAGAAGGGATTTGGCTTTATGAGTATATTGCCATGTTAGTTGGGAATCCTTCGCCTAATATTATGCCATTTCCAATCATAAATGCCATCAGCGGCGGGCTTCACGGGTATAATGGTGTGGATTTCCAAGATTATTTGATTTTCCCAATTGGTGCATACAGTTATTCCCATGCAATAGAAATGGCGCATGATATACTGTACCACCTTGCCGAAATTATTAAATCGAGACAACCTTCAGGCCTTGGACTTGCAGACGAAGGTGGGTACAGCCCAGCACTTGCCTCAAATGAGCAGGGCTGTTTACTTTTAGCTGAGGCAATCGACCGGTCAGGATATCAAGTTGGGAGCCAGTGTGCTGTTGGTATAGACGTTGCGGCCTCGCATTTTTATAGCCACAGTGTTTATACTCTTTCGCTCGAAAACAGATCTCTTACTTCCGATGAAATGATAGAATTCCTTACTTCTCTTGTAAACAAGCATCCGATTGTATCATTGGAAGATCCGCTTAGCGAGGATGATTGGGAAGCATGGCAAAAGCTGAGTAAGAGACTGTTGCCTACGATCCAGCTTATTGCAGATGACTTGACTGTTACGAACTTAGATAGGATTAACAAAGTAATCCGCGAAGGGATTGCCGACGCAATTCTTATAAAAATGAACCAGATTGGTACTCTTACGGAGACTCTTAATGCTGTAAAAGCTGCGAAGCAGGCTGGATACAAGGTTGTAATTTCTGCAAGATCTGGTGAAACAGAAGATACCACTTTAGCAGACCTAGCCGTAGGTGTTAGCGCTGATATGGTGAAGATTGGATCTTTGAAACGATCTTCGCGTTTAGCTAAGTATAATCAGCTTTTCAGAATACAAGAGCGGCTCGGTGGAAAAGCTACCTGGAGAAAGCAAACATTTGGCAAAATATTTAACTAAACACGCGTTCGAAGGAAGGTGAACCACATGGTAGATATAGGTAGGATTTTGGACGGTGAAATTGCAATTGTGACTGGCGGCGGGTCCGGAATAGGCGCTACCATATGTCAGGTTTTAGCAAGAGCAGGAGCGTCTGTAGTTGTTGGTGATAAAAATTTTGAGGCAGCAACCGGCGTTGCCAAAAGCATAGGAGAAAAAGGATTTAATGCGGTTCCTGCAGAACTCGATGTAACGAGCGAAGAGTCAACCAATGCCGTTGTGAAGACGGCGTTAGACACCTTTGGCGGGGTTACGATTCTAGTTAACAACGCTGGGATAGGTGTTAGCGGTACGATACTTGATACTTCATCAGAAGACTGGGACGAGATTATGGCAGTTAATGTAAAAGGCATTTACTGGATGTGCCGCGCGGTTCTGCCTATCATGATGCAGAATCGTAAGGGCCAGATTGTAAATGTATCATCCGCAGCTGCATTGAAGGGATTGAAAAAAAGAGCGGTTTACTCAGCAAGCAAGGGTGCAGTTATGTCGCTTACTAGAGCTCTACAAGCAGATGTGGCTGAATACGGGATACGAGTTAATTGCGTTCTTCCAGGCACCATAGATACACCTTGGGTAGCAAGAATTACGGCTACTGAGCCTGACCCGGAAGCTGCCAGAAGAGCAATGATCATGCGGCAGCCGATCGGAAGGCTTGGGAGTCCATATGAGGTTGCTTACGCTGTCCTTTATTTAGTAAGTCCGTTATCCACGTTTTCCTATGGGAGCTTGACAGTCGTGGATGGTGGTCTTACAGCATTTTAGTACTACCCCAGAACTGCATATCAAAGTGGTTTCTTATCAAAAGCTAGTGGGTGTTAGGTGCTGTTGCTTGCTAAACTCACCAAAAGTTTCCAACTCATGTTGCGCTTTATAGTGCCGCAAAGTAAACTGCGCGGAGTTTTACGAAATAGTTCCACATATTGTAGAAACCTAAGTTATGGTTACAAGGAGCTTATACTGCACGGCGACTATCAGTTTTGTCGTTACGGCGTACTTATTTTCTGCGCTATGAAGTAGGTTGAGGAATTGTTTTTTTGTTTTGCTACCAGTCCACTACACTGCCGCTAAAAGTGGTTGTCGTTTTCCGCGTGGTTAGTCCTTTGTATTTTCGGATTGTGGTAAAACCAAACGGCCACCGGAGTTGGCATAGCTTGCATTTCCAGAGGCTATGATCAGAGTTAATGTAATAGCAGCTATTGCTATTCCGGAAGCACAGACCCCTACCCAGCCAAAGAATTGGTATACAAACGCCGACACGGTAGAGCCAAAAACACCTCCTAGGAAGTACATGGTCATATAAATAGAATTTATTCGGCTATGGGAATGATTTTTCAATCTGTAAATGATGCTTTGGTTGCTAATGTGTATCCCTTGCACTGCAAAATCTAGAATAAGTATTCCTGCTATTAATGCGGTGAGGTAGTATCTTCCAACAAGCGTAAAGACATATGCGATAAGAAGTCCAAAAGAAGCTAGCGTTGTTGTTGGACGGGCAAAGCCTTTATCGCTAAGCCTTCCGGCCACCGAGGCGGTTGTTGCACCTACGGCGCCCGCGAGACCGAAAAGGCCGATTATGCCAGTCGAGTAGTGGTATGGTGGTCCAGAAAGTAGAAAAGCCAAGGATGTCCACAGAACCGAGAATTCTGCAAATGCAAGCGCGCCAAACAAACTTCGCCAGCGAAGGACAGGCTCTCTTCGGTATAGATCCAGCAGTGATACCACTAGAGTATGATATGCAATGAGGCCTCTTTCCCGATAACTCGGCAGAAACAATCTTAGTATAGCGGCAAGTGCTGCCATTAGAATGCCTGCAATAATGTATACCCATTGCCAACCTAATGCAAATGCGACATAACCGGAAAATACACGTGCAAGTAAAACCCCTACAAGAAGTCCACTCATTACTGTACCCACAACTCTGCCGCGTTTTTCAAAGCTGGTGAAACTAGCAGCAAATGGGACTAAAATTTGTGCAACGACCGATAGGAAACCAGTCACCGCGTTTTCTGCAATAAATGCAGTAAACTGATGTGTTTGGCTAGCTGCTATCAGAAGCAAAGCGCAAATGCCAGAAAGAAAAGCAACTAGGTTACGACGTTCTAGGATATCGCCTAGCGGCAACAGAAGAAGTAACCCTAGACAATAACCAACTTGTGTAGCCGTGACAATTAGGCCTGCGGGACCTGGCCCAACACCAAAGTAACTTCTGAATTGATCAAGAAGGGGCTGCGAGTAGTATAGGTTTGCTACAGCTATGCCCGTAGCCAGGGTCAATATCGCTATGTGTTTTCGACTTAGTAACGTTATACTTACTTGTTTACTTGCGGACAGGTTCATTGGCTTAAATTATTTTCTTGGCCAAAATGGTATGTGACTCTTATCATGTTTTTGCGCTTGCTAGTGTAGTCTGGAAATTGTTAGGGAAATACCTATTGTTTGCTTCTTAGCGTAACGTTTCCATCTTGTTCGATAACTTCGTACACGGGCTGAGCAAAATTTGCAGGCCCGGCTTTCACTGTTCCGTCGATAAGCGAAAATCGTGACCCATGCCATGGACACACTATGTTTTGTCCCTCAAGGGTTCCTTCATCAAGAGGACCACCTGCGTGTGAACAAACTGCCCCTATAGCCCTTATTCTACCGTTTAATCGCACCATAAGTACGGGATTGCCAGCAACTGTTATGCGAACCATCTTACCTTCAGGAAAATCATCGGACCTACCTGCTACTACAAACTCCTCTATTGGGTAGGAAAATGCATTGTGATTTACCATTGTACCCATAGCAAAGGTAAGATGTCCCCCGACATACATTCCAAGACCTGCTAGCCCTATACCAAGCGTTGTTAACCCAACCGCGGGTGCGTGGAGTATGGGACTGCCAAACCACCTGAATCCAAGTGACACGCACATTAGGAGCGTCACTAATATCATGAGAAAACCATGTGCTGCTGCTGTACGTTGCTCATGCCCGTAGGTCTCGTGATAGTCTGTAAGACCACTTGCAATTGCTGGTAATGCGACAATTATTCCTACAGCAAGGCATATATCTCCAGCCTTGGTCGAGACTGAGTTATTAAAGTAAGACACATAATCTAGCACTGCTCCCACAAACCACACCCCAAACGGTAGGTCCGTGAGTGCAGGGTGGAGAGGATGTCGTAACAGCTTGGTGCCATGTAAGAGATCTTTTATGGTTCTACCGGAATTACCCAAAAGATGGTAATAGAAAAAGTCAAGCGCATTTTGGGTTGCCTGTGCAGGTGCATCTAGCCAACCGAGTTTGTTTATTATCCGATCGAGCAGCGATGAGTCCATGTAATTTTTATTCTAATATTAAGCTGCCTTTCGAACAATGCTATTTGTAGTTCAGTGGTACCATTGGCTTTTGTACCTTGTCTTTTAACCATGCAAATATTAAACATGCATGATACAATTATCTCGGGTGGTTTTTGGCAGAATTTATGTTATTAAGTTGGGTTGAAAAAGAAGATGGCACGCAAATCTAGAGCCTATAGGATATCAAGGGCTCGAGGTCAGCTTTATTCTTTTGCCAGGTCTCTTGGCGATGTACAAGCTGTTAGCCAAGGGCCGGATGCTACTGCAAAAAGGGTTGTGCGCCGTCTTGTTTTGCGTCAAGTAAGTAAGACTTTATGGAAGATTCTGTAACTTCCGTAGAGTGTCCTGAGAAATTCATAATTGAGTGCACCTATTCTTAGAAGAAAAATTACATCAGTGACGCTGGGTTCTTTTTTGTTTTCTGTAGGTAGGGATCTTGGATTGGGTTGTTATAGGATTGATAAACCGCGCTTGGGTATCCGATGATTATAAGTAAATATGGGTATAAATCCATCTGTTTCTGAGAAACGAGAGTTAACCGCAAGTTTTCTACCTCAGGAGTTCCGTAGAGAAGTAAGTCTACTTGGAAATCTCCTAGGCCAAATTATTGCTCAAGCTGAGGGCCAAGCGCTTTTAGAGGATGTTGAAAACCTAAGACGCCTTGTTATAGAAGCGCGGGAAAGTAGCGATGCGGAACGCAAGGCAGAAGGTCTTGTTCAGTCGTGGGAAACAGAACGCGCGCTGAAAGTTGCGCAAGCTTTTACTTGTTACTTTCACCTTGCAAACCTCGCAGAGGAGCGGAACCGCGCTCGCGTAATTCGCAATAGACGGCAAGCTGGGGAGCTTGATGAGTCGTTAGAGTCGTCTGTGAAACTTTTGGCCGCACAGCACGATTTAGCTATTTTGAGACAGGCAATTGACAATCTCTTGATCCACCCCGTATTAACAGCACATCCAACAGAGTCACGCAGGCGTGCAGTTCAAATGGCGGTAAGACGAATTTCGTCTGTACTTGATGCTCTTGATAAGAACGAAATAAGCACTGATCAAGGCATGGAACTCCTGAAAGAAGAGATCGATATACTATGGCGTACAATTCATATACGGCACAAAGCACCTGATCCTCTTGATGAAGTTAGGTCAGTTTTAGGCATATTTGAGCAAAGCCTTTTTAACATCGTACCTGTTATCCACAGGTCACTGGAGCATGCCGTAAAGAAACATGGACTTGAATTTGAGCTTTTTAAGCCATTTATACGATTTGGAACCTGGGTTGGGGCTGATAGAGATGGGAACCCAAATGTTACAGCTGCGGTTACTCTTAAAACAGCTGAGCTCCAGAGGCAGACTGCTTTAAGGCTCCTTGAGCAAAGTGCTATGACTGTGGGAGCAAAGTTAACAGTACATGAGTCTACTACTCCCCCAAGCATTGGGCTTAAGGCATTGCTGCTTAACTATAGAAAAGCAGATCCAAAGGCTTATTCCATAGCGGAATCGCGATCACTGGGAGAGCCCCATCGAGTGGCTATGTTCTGTATCGCAGAACGGTTGCGTGCTACAAGAGATGGGAAAAAGTGGGCATATCTAGCTCCCCAAGAGTTCATCAGTGAGGTGGAGACTGTACGCAACTCTTTATTGCAGGCAGGCGCAAGAGCAATAGCCAACGGCCAAATACGGTCGTTTCTGTGGCAGGCAAAAACTTTTGGTTTTCACTTAGCAGAGTTAGAAGTGAGACAGCATTCGGCTATACATAAAGCCGCTATCGACGACATAAAGCGTGGCAATATAGCACCGTATCGTGAGGTGTTAGATACATTTTCAGCCATAGCAGAAATTCAAAGACGCTATGGTCCTGACATGTGTTCGAGGTATATTGTGAGTTTCACATCCTCTGCCCAAGACATATCTAATTTGTTCGAACTTGCAAAAATTGCGTGTGGCACCATACCCATACTTGATGTTGTACCGCTTTTCGAAACTGCTAATGATCTTACCAATGCAGTAAGGATAGCTGATCAGATTGTCAACCTACCTGAGGTAAGTCAACGTCTTTCGCATAATGGCAATCGGTTTGAGATTATGCTTGGCTATTCAGACTCCGGAAAGGAAATTGGGCCGACTGCGGCATCTATACTGCTTTACAAGACGCAGGAGGAGCTATTAGCATGGGCGGATAAGAACAAGATTAAGCTAACACTTTTTCATGGCAGGGGAGGGTCATTGGGAAGAGGAGGCGGTCCTGCGAACCGTGCTGTACTAGCGCAGCCTCCAGGATCTGTTTATAACGGCTTTAAAGTTACTGAGCAAGGGGAGGTAATATTTGCCCGATACGGCAATACAGAAATAGGCTTACGGCATTTAGAACAAGTTGGTGCTGCCGTAATGGAATCTTTTATGCCGGATGTTCAAAGGCGCAACAGAGAAATGGCACAGAAGTACAAGGAATTGGCAGAACAGATCGCAGCAGCATCCCGCGCAGCCTATAGCAGACTTGTCAATTCCGAGGGCTTTTATGAATGGTTTTGCAAGGTTACTCCTCTTTTGGAAATAGACAAGCTCAAAATAGGTTCAAGACCTGCAAGAAGAGGGATATATAGCGGGTTCGAAGAGCTAAGAGCTATACCTTGGGTTTTCGCTTGGTCACAGACAAGGGTAAATTTGGCAGGATGGTATGGGCTTGGTAGCGGCCTTGCCGCGGTTGATATGGATCAGCTTCGTGATGCGTATCGGAAGTGGCCATTTTTCTCAACTTTGATGGATAATGCGGAAATGAGTCTTGCAAAGACGGATAGGAAGATTGCTGAATCTTACCTTGCGCTAGGAGGAAGGCCAGAACTGACCAGACAAGTTTTAGAGGAATATGATTTGACGGTTCAAAAGGTTCTCGAGGTAACCCAGCACCAAAGGCTTTTGGAGAATAGGCCGGTATTGTCTTTGCTAATAGAGTTAAGGAATCCATATGTAGATGCGCTTTCGCAGCTTCAGCTTAAAGTTTTGAGAGAAATACGTCAAGGGAAAGCATACGACGTGAAGAGAGAACAGCTGCTCCTTCTGACAATTAATGGGATAGCGGCGGGGCTGCAGAATACTGGGTAACTCTGTCCCCATTCTATAAGCTCTGCTATGGCGGCTTCAGCTAGCCGCGATGAATTTTTTAGTTGAACCTAATTAAGGGGATTTAGAAGATGTACAATTTATCGGAACAAGCTGATGTTATAGTTGTAGGAGCTGGCCTTTCTGGTCTTGCTGCCGCAAAGCTCCTTGCTGATAATGGGGTTAACGTTTTAGTGCTGGAAGCGAGAAATAGGGCTGGTGGGAAAACATACGATATTAAGCTTCCTGATGGTAGTGCGCTAGAACTTGGTGGTGAATATGTTGGGCCCACCCATACACATATACAAGAGCTAGCCAAGTCGCTGGGCATAAAGACGTTTCCGGTTTACAGTAGGGGTCATAGTGTCTTGGTTGTGCATGACCGACGCTACTTTTATAAGTGGTTCCCTATGTTACCTATAAGTTCGCTTATTTGGAGCGGAATAGGATTTTTAAAACTAGGACTACTATCAAGGAGAGTCAGTCTAAGTGAACCCTGGAACAGCAAAGATGCGAGTTTTTTTGATTCCAGGTCTCTGGATGATTGGATTAGTAGCAGTGTAAAGAATCAGCTTGCCGGGGATGCGGTTAGGCTTGCATTTCGTACAATGTTGGCAGAGGAGCCATCTAAAGTCTCATTGTTACATGCACTATTTTTTGTCCGTTCGGGAGAAGGGATAAAAAAGCTAACGGCTGTGTCAGGTGGTGCACAGGAGGCAAGGTTTGTAGGTGGTGCACAACTTATTTCTGAAAAACTTGCTCTTGCCATGGAATGTAGTGTCTTTTTCAATAGACCAGTTTCGAAAATCCAGTGGACAAAAGACAATGTTATAGTGCACTGTTGTGATGGCTCTACATTTCATGCGAGAAGGGCAATTCTGGCCATGTCACCGGTTCTGGCATCAAAAATTAATTATGAACCAAAACTGCCTGAAGCACATGTCAAATTGATGTCAAGTGTTCCTAATGGAAGAGTCATAAAATTTAACGCTATTTACCCTGAACCCTGGTGGCGATCGGAAGGCTTGTCTGGGATGTCTGCTCAGATTGGCGGCTTAATAACTGCTACTTTCGACAACACTCCTCCGTTGAGCTCTCCTGGTGCTATTACAGGATTTGTTGAAGGAGAGGGAGTAAGTGCACTATCCAGCCTTACAGACGATCAAAAAAGGAAAGTCATTTTAGACGAGCTTGGCAAGCTTTTCGGGTCAAAATCAAAGAAGGCAGAAGATATCCTACTTATGGACTGGACACAAGAAAGGTGGAGTCTTGGTGCGTACGGAGGATATTTCCCACCTGGAGTGTGGTCCAGGTATGGCAAAGCATTGCGTGAGTCGGTAGGCCCGCTCTACTGGGCGGGTACAGAAGTCTCGCCTATATGGATGCTTTATATGGAAGGTGCAGTTAGAGCTGGGCAAATGGCGGCGCAAAGAGTACTCCAGTCGCTTTAATATGTACGGCCCAATGTTTGAAGCTTGGGCCGCGATTTGGTCTAAAGGTAAGTCTACAAGCTTACTAGAAATGATGTAATCAGGTCTATGAATTTATCCTTTGCTTCTATATGTGGTGAGTGACCACATCCTTCAAATACTTCTTCTTGAAACTTACCTCCTGCACTAGCATAGTCTTCCAGCACTTTTCGCATTTGTGACACCATAGGCTGAGGGGGATATACATCCTCTCCAGGCCACCCAGGCACAATACCAAGCTTGCCCAAAAATCCAATGTCGAGGAGAGAAGTGTCTGAAACTATTTTGTCTTGTGAGCCGCGGATCCATAATACAGGCGGCTTGGGATCTATGGTCGCAAATTCATTTAGGTTGAAATATTTGGGAGAAAATGCATTTGCAAGGCCTCGTGTTCCAGGTGCTACTCCTGGCCAGTTTGGCGACGGAACACTGTCTCCCGGATAAAAATCATCGCCTACCGCCGTTTGCAACATAGCTTCTACATACTCATCTTCTGTTTCACTGTCTACTCTGAAAGGAGGATTGAAGTAGTTTGTATTGAGTATTCGGCGTGGCGAAACGTCGCTTTCATCGCTCTTGTCTTTTGCTTCAAGCCTCTTCAGGAAATCGGGATTTACTATACCGCCACCTGACCCCGCATAATCAGGCCAACAAGGCCTACCGTTTATATCGGCTGTTCCACCGAACCCAAAAGGTGAGATAGGGCTTACCAGTATCAAAGAAGCAACTTTGTCAGGATGGTCAATTGCATACTGCATAATTATGCCGCCACCCATAGACCATCCCACTAGATTTATCTTTTCGGTGGTATCTAGTAGACCCGACTTATGCACAAGTTCGTGGATGTCATCGGAAAAGTCTTTAAGGCCGAGTTCTGCGCGTATAGGCTTTTTTTCGGAGTGGCCAAAACCCCTAAGATCCATAGCTACCTTTCTAAATCGTCCGTCTAGTTCGCCCAGTATATGTTTCCAGAAGATAGACGATGATACATTGCCATGTACAAACAGTAAGGGCTTGCCATCTATTGGTCCGCTAACCTTGACGTGCATAGACACTCTTGGCAAGGACACATTCTGTTCACTTATTTTGTAATTGATCTCTTTCATGTTGTACCTCCTTGATATAAAAACTATTTATTTGATTCCAAAATATGCCTTATAAAGTAGCTGCGGATCATAGCTCATTTGTATCGCATCTCCTTTAAGAACACATTCACCGTGTCTGAGCACTGCGAACTTATTTGCGTACTTCAATGCCATCGATATATGTTGCTCGACAAGTAAAATAGCCATTTTGAGCTTTTTTGATAAATCTGTTAATTTATCCAATAAGTCTACTACTATGTTTGGTGCCAATCCAAGACTCATTTCGTCTACCATCAGTAGTTTTGGCTCCATAGCAATAGCTCTAGCTAGTGCCAGCATTTGCTGCTCGCCCCCAGAAAGCTCGTTGCCTTTGTTATTAATTCTCGCTTTAAGTTGTGGGAATAAATCCAGTGCCGCATCTATAGTCCTTTCAGATGCTTTTGCCCTGACAAGTGCAAGATTTTCTTTTACCGTGAGGGTAGAAAATATCCCTCGGGTTTCTGGGACTAGCAGTATTCCAAGTTGAGCGATACTGTGAGAAGGCATCGCAGATATTGAATGCCCCACAAATTTTACGTCGCCTTTTATAGGCTTTAGTACGCCAGCCAGGGTAAGTAGCGTTGTTGATTTTCCGGATCCATTTGGCCCGAGCAAAGCAAAGATTTCTCCTGGCTCTATGTCAATAGTTAGGTTTCGAACCGCTGCCACTCCGTAGTAACCTGCCCAAAGTTCTTTAGTCTCAAGCACTTTCTCTGTCATGTCTGTGTTGCGCTAAATGTGTAAGAATTGCCATGATCTAAGTCAGTGTGAAAATGGCCAAGGTAGGCATGCTTTACTGCATTGTGTTTCAGTATGTAACTTGGATCTCCATCAGCGATTATTTGGCCTTGATGCATTACCATAATTCTGCTGCAGATGCTAAAGACAAGTTCCATATCGTGCTCTATGAGGAGTATTGTGATACCACTGGCTGACAGCTGTTTTAGCATTTCTCCAAGCTTTTCACCTTCGAAGCTATCTAACCCTGCCGCTGGCTCATCCAAAAGAAGCATTTTGGGCTCTGTAGCAAGAGCTCTTGCGAGGCCAAGCAGCTTTCTTTGACCTAAAGTTAGGTTATGCGTTGGTAGCTCTGCTAAACGAGCTAGATCCAGCCAGTCCAAGATTTCATTTATCAGTCTTTGTTTGCGTTGAAACACCTGAAGATGTGTAAGATCGGCAATAAAAGGTGTTAATTCGTTGTTGGATTCTGCAGTTGAAACTTCCTGCTTTACAGTAAGGCTAGAAAATACCTCTGGTACTTGCCATGTTCTGACTAGTCCGAGGCGTGCGATTTTGTGTGGCGGTAAGTTGGTAATATCGATAGAATTGAATATAATCTCGCCGCTGCACTTGGTAAATCCAGTGACTGCATCTAGTATGGAAGTTTTTCCAGCCCCATTTGGTCCAATTAGGGCAACAAATTCCCCTTGTTTTAACGTGAAGCTAACATTCTGTACAGCAGTGAATTTACCGTAACTTACATTGAGATTATTGGTTTTCAGAATAACTTTTTGGGGCGATCCCGCAGACTTCACAGCGTTTAAAGAACTTGGGAAGGTTGTGTGGCTTTGGACTTGACCTGTCTCTGCATTAGATTGTTTTCTGTGCAATCGCAACTTTAGTGCTATAAGTGTTCCCATAGCTCTGAAGGTTCCTACCATTCCTTCAGGGTAAAAAATTGATGCTACGATTAATCCCAAACCACTTGCTAATAGGTAATATGGTCCAAGGTTGTTAACAAAACGATTTAAGATAACGAATATTATTCCAGCAGGTGCAAGTAACCCTGCTATTATTGCGCCTGTAATGCTTGTTACACCTCCAAGATATGCAAATGCCAAAAAAGGAATACCGACTGAGACAGCATCAAAAAATGGAGGGGAAAATCTTCCAAGCGAGTATGTGATAAGACCACCAGCCAGTCCGGCTAGGAATGAGCCGATTGCGAATGCTACAAGCTTTGCGGATACTACGTTTATACCAATTGAAGCAGCCGTTTTTTCACTGGAGCGTACAGCTAGTAACCTTTTGCCAGTGGTACCTTTAGCTATGCTTAAAAACACATATGCACCCAAAAGAAGTGCCGCTAGCGACAGAAAGCCAAATTGTAGTCGCGCTATATCACTTGCTTTCCTAATCGCCAGATTAAGGCCATCTATTGAAGGACCTGCAACTGTGGTACTTACTGCTGGTACAAAATAAGAGTTGTTAAACACAAATTGTTCCACAGCTATGGCAAAGGCAAGGCTTAGTACTGCTAGTTGGGTCCCTCTTACCCTAAGCGCAGGTATTGCCGCAAGTATACCAGCTGCCATCGCTCCTATTGCTGCTATCAGGGGTGCAAGTGGAAATCCTATACCAAAAATCGAACTAACTTTGAAAAGTAAAAACCCACTTAAGCCTGCTAGAGTCACCTGTGCAAGAGATATTTGTCCGGCAAGCCCAATTAGTAAAGTAAATGACAGCATAATCAAAGCTGCAAGTATACTTTCTATAATCCCGAAACGGTAGATACCTGAAATAAGTGATGTGGCTGCTGATCCAGCGACAAGAATAACTAGCAGCGCCACATACGCTTTTTTCGGTATCCAAACCCAGGGCAATTTTACCTGGGTTAATGCCTCGTCCCTCGTAGGCAGTATATGCCCACGAACGCTAAGAATCACGATAATTATTAAGAATGGTAGCACCTCTGTTAGGCTTACCTGAGCCCAGTTGGGATACCACGTTGATGTCTGAGCGTACTGGAGCAACGACTGAAGGACTCCAAGGGCGAGTCCACCAAGACCGCTTATCCATATGCTGTTCATATTCGCAAGAAGAGCGATTGCGAGGGCAGGAATTACGTAAAGGGAGTAGTTTATTGTGTTGATACCTGTTATAGGGGACACCAGAACTCCAAATAAACCGGTAATCACACCCGATAATGCAGCTGCAGTTAATTCCAGGTACTGTGGTGCCCATCCCAGAAGAGAGATGTTTATTTTGTTTTCAGCTAACGCCTGAATGGCTATACCTGTTTTAGTTTTGGTGAAAACGTAATAGGTACCGAATGTTACGAGTATGGCCGCAGCTACAAGTGCCAGATACTGAATTGGTACATTTTGGCTTGCAATACTGATAGCGCCACCTGGGATTATATTAGGTACAACTCTTTGTTCGCTGCCAAACTGGATAGAAGCTATTGATTCCAGTGTTAGCATTATGCCAACTGATGCAACTATCCTCGCAAGAGGAGGTGCTCCGCTAAGAGGTCTGAAAACAAGGTAGTGCGATGCTACGCTAATGAGGACTGCAGCGATAACGGCAATGAATAAGGAAAGTATAACTGGAGGAGGTCCTGGCAACTGAATATATGCTGGAATTATAAAGACAGGAAAGAATAGTTTTCCTGCAGCTTGCAACTCGTAAAATGTATACGCGGCCCACATTGCAAATGCGCCCTGTGCAAAGTTGACTACTCTGGTTGCTTTATATGTGACTACCAGGCTAAGAGAAAGGGCGGCGTACACCACCCCTTCTCCTAGGCCAAGCAGTGTGAATAGTAGAAGATTGCTAAGTATCATGCTTGTTGTAGTGCTATATAAAGTGCATCTGCTTAAGGTTTACCTATACATACTGCTGAGCATGTACAAACCCATGAGTGTACGGTATTCTACTACCGTTTTCCACTCTGTACTCTATGAGGCCACTTGCGCACGCAGAAGTTTCACCGGGCCATTGCTTACCATTGCAGTCAAGAGTTTGTCCCATGAAGCTAGACAGGCCATCGACATGTTTTAGTGCCTGTAGAACTGCTGATGCGGTTACCTTACCATGTATGCCTTTGAGGATGTTAGCTATATCCATAGTGGATGAAAACGTATCTTGGGCGAAGCCATCAGCGTACTTAGGATCGTACTTATCCATGTAGCTTACGTATGCTTTTACTTGGCCAAGCTTTGCTGCCGGTACTCCTGTGGTTGCATCGGGTACATAAAGGTCAGAAGATGTAAATATCCCATTTGCGGCACTTCCAAGGGCCTGAATGAAGGCTGAGCATGATCCAGCGAATATATAGCCTTTGTAGCCAAGGATAGATGCAGCCTGTATTATGCTTGTGCAGTCTGGTTCTGGTGTTGTAAAGAATATAGCCTGTGGGTGGCTAGCAATAGCGGATGCTACCGTAGAAGTAAAATTAGGGGATTGTGCATTATAGAACACGGAGGATAAGCTCATACTTAATTTTTTTGCTGCTGGCTGCATATCTTCTTGTACGAATGCTCTATCGGTTGGATTATCCTGCGCCAGATACACAACAGAGTCCAAATGTAGGTAAGTTTTCATTACTACGAGCGGTACCACATCATAAGCACCCGTTGCGGCACCAAAGAAGAACGCATCTGGGCTGTTTGCTTGCACTGGCCCAAATGCTGTATGGCCAACAAGCGGTATGCCAGCGCCCGCGAGTATAGGTACAGCGGCATCCGCACCAGCGTCAAGGCCTTCGAGCACTACTGGGACGTGAGCCGCGACAAATCTGTTTGCGCATGCGACAGAAGCTGCAGAAGTGCCATCTGTGTTGCAGTCTAAGAAAACTAGCTTTTTGCCGTTGATACCCCCGTGCTGATTTATGTAAATTCTAGCTGCTTGAGCGCCAGCCCCAAAGTCCGGAAAAGCAACTGCCCCCTCTTGCTGATTCAAAAAGCCTATGGTAATACTGCCAGAAAGCTTGGAGGGTGTGCTGGATTTGGCAGTTGTACTCTGGCTGCCACATGATGTAATTAGCAGTAGAAGAATGGAGACAAGTGGAAGTAAAAGTGCTAGCTTTTTGTTCGTTTTAAAATTTTTCATAGTCTATACCTCCTTATCAAAAACTACCAACAGACTAGTCAGAGAGCCATTGGGCAATAGTTTGTTCGGCAGATGGATCCCAGCCGAGCTGCAAATGGTTATCAGATGCGATGGTTACAACAGCTGCTACGTTTCCTATTCCTGTTGTCTCGGTGCATGACGCAACAAAGACCACGCCGTCACTGATTCCTCTATTTTCGTTGTAAAAGTAGGGGATATCTGGATCTGCGCCGCAAAGTAAGAAAGTTTCAACAGAAGCGGGGATTCCGGCATTCAAGATGGTTTGTACCAACGATCCGTTATCTATTGCGTATTGGATGCCCAGGCTATAGCTCACATACCCTTGCCCACCGTAGTAGGTCGTATACCAGTCTGTTTGTGTTTCATCAACGCCATAGACATAATCCCATCTAGCCAACATCTGCCGTTGGCCAGTAAAGTAATTGCTATATATTGACAAATCCGGTTCTGAGTACCATGTGCCATAGCAAACAAATTCAGTATGTGGAGAGGGGCCGTTAAGGGATCCGCCGCACTGAGGATAAATAAGAGGATCTGGCTGGATACCGTGTGCAAAAGTGTAATCAAGGCCTCCGTTAGGGTTACCAAGTAGAATAAGTTTTTGTATGTCGTTTTGATAAGGGCGGCCCCAGCTTGGGTATACACTTGAGACATATATGCGTGATGCAAAAGCACCTTTACTCCAGCCAATCAGGTCAACCTGGGGTGCACCTATTAGCCACTTTATTACTGCTATTGCGTCGCCAATAGTTTGGGCCCATTCATAGTTGTCCCCCTGCATGTTTGCGAAGTCAACAGCAAAAACTGAGTATCCAAGTCCAGATAGGTACTGCATTAGTCCTGTCGTGGGACAGGTTAGCGATCCACATGTACCACTTCCATCTAGATTTGGGTCAGCATATTCACGGTCCACATTGTCATTTGCCCCCATAACGAGAAGCACTGGTGTAGGATATATCGGCGTATTCCACCCAGGGGCAAAGTAAAGCAAGAAGCTAGATCCGGGTGGCGTTGGAGTGCCAAAGAAAGTCTCTCGTTGTCCTGTTTGGTCATCTCTACCATCGGGTACATACTGATCGGTGGGCCAGTTCGGATTTGGATCATTCCACAGTTGTACTTGTTGCCAACCGTACTGAACATTGGTGTACGTAGCAAGAAGCTGCAGAGTATCGACACCATCTGAGCCTATTGGGAAAGATCCTGATGCAGTTACTTTGTTCGGGCACGCAACGGAAGGGCCAAGTAGCGTTAATAGCACTAGGTTAAATCCGAGGTATAGGGATGTAACAAATCTCTGTCGCATTACCATTTTCTCTAACCTGTATGACATATGACTCATACGTCATATGACTATATCATCATGTTGAGTATATGTCAAGAAGTTTTCTAAAATCTTGTGGGAAATAGATGCATAATTAGCGCTTTGGCCAAAACGCTTTATTTTTAAGGCTAAGTGCTATGGCCGGTACCAGTATGGATCTTACAATGAAGGTGTCTATTAGGATGCCTATTGTCATTATGATGCCAAATTCAAGCAAGATATTCAAAGGTATACCGGTTAGTACAGCAAACGTACCTGCAAGAATAAGGCCGGCGGCCGTTATGACCAAGCTTGTTGAGCTTAAGCCCTTTACTACAGCGTCTTGGAATGTTGAAGATTTTGCTTCTGAATATATGCGCGATATTAGAAAAATGTTGTAGTCTTCACCGAGACTTACCAAAAATATGAATGTATAGAGAGAAATGCCATCGGTAAATGCATTTATGCCCAATAGGAAATGAACTATGAACCAACCTGCGCCCATAGCGGCAAAATATGAAAGAATGACAGAGATTACAAGATATATCGAGAGAATAGGGCTTCCGAATATGAGCGTAAGTAGCAAAAAGAGAAGTGCCAGAATCGATGGGATTAGCACAAGGCTATCACGAGCCAATATCATCGAAGTGTCTAGATTTTGTGCGGTTACACCCACAGGGTAGATCTTGGTACTGTTGGCAACACCTGACTTAAGCCTTATCAAAATATCTTGCAAGGCGGTTATGGCTTTGTTTGAAAAAGGATCCGCTTTTAGAATAACAGAGTAATCTTCTATATAGGTATTATGGTAGTTGGCGGTAAACGGGCCAGTTGCACCAAGAACATCCTTTAGGAAACTGATTCTATATACAAGATTTGCTGGCTTATCCCTCGAGACAACGACTATGTTCACAGGTGCTATAGAGCCTTGACTGTCTACTTTTGCTAATAGGTGGTATCCTTGCACAGATTGCGCAGATGTAGGAAGCGTTTCCAGTATATTGTTAGATGACCTGCTCATAGCAAAACCTGTACCAAGCAGAATAAGACATACTGAGCAAGTTGCAGCAAATAATGTGGGCCTTTTTCTCAAATAAGTACTGAGCTTAAGGGTCAGTTTATCAGGCGCCTCAATGGCAGAAAATCGTTTTGGGACAAATACAATGTTTCCCAATAAACGTAATAAAGCGGGTACTAAGGTTACTGCCATAACCGCTGTCATAAGCACGCCTAATGCGAATGGGATCGCAAACCGATGTATAGGACCGTAAGAGCTCAAAAGAAGGAGTAATAGAACAGACGCTACGCTGATTGAACTCAGCAGTATGGGCCTAGTTGCTGACTGAACTGCAGATGACAAAGCATCAGACAAGTTTAAGTGGCTTGCTGTATTTTCCTTGTATCGATTTATAAGTAGGAGTGCATAATCAGTCCCGACGCCGAACATCAAGACAATCATTATTGAAATGGTTTGTGCGTCGAGCGTTAATAGTTTCAGCTTTGCAAGAGCTCCCAATAGACTGCTTACAATTGTGTATGCTAGGGCTACACTTGCGAGTGGTATTAGAGGCAAAATCAATGACCTATATACAAGTACCAGTATGGCTAAGATTACGAAAGTCGTGCCTATTAGTAGGCTGGTATCTGCGTTTTTGAAAAGGCTTGAGGTATCTACGGCAATACCAGCTGGTCCAGTCAATCGCGCTATAAGACCGTTTGTCAATGGGCTTGTTATTAAGTTACGTCCAAATGTATTCACCAATTCAGCGCTAAGTCGACCCAATATATTGTGAAGTAATGCTTGGTTATCTGTTGGAAAAAATTCCAAAACTACTGTACATAACTTTTCGTTGCAGCTAAGTGTGTTGCTTGGACTTGGCACTTCGGTGTTGTAGCCATGTCGGACAAGGGATGCAGAGATAGATTTTTGGCGAACTTGGTTATCTTATTTTTTTCAGATGCGCCGATTCCGTCATGATCATAGAATATGAGCACACCAGGAAGAAAGTTTGCATCAGGCTGTACCTTAGCTAGGTAGCTTGCGCCTATAACAGACCTTGCAGTACTGGGCAGACTAGGTGGGTTTTGTACTTCTTGCTGGCTTGCTTGTGGTAAGAAGGAAAACAATAATCCACCTAAGGCCAGCCAAAATAGTATAAAAGCCGTACTACCTTTCTTGGAATTGACCGCATAGCTAATAAGTTTTTCCAAGGCCATATATTAATCCAATAGATTTTTATCGACTAGTCGATATAATATCATAGTTGGGTTGTCATATGTTGCTTCGAAGCCTTAACATAGTTCTGTATGGCGAAGAGGTAACATGTTCGGTTAATGGACTAGGTTATGGGGGGTTGTAATAATTGCAAGCTATAGAGATTGTAGAACGACTTGAGCGTTGTTATACTGGAGCTTTATATGATGCAATGCGCGAAAAAGGCTTTACTAAGTGCGTTTTGCCCTATGAGATTAAGCCTTTAAATTATGATTGGCATCTTGCTGGGCCGGTATTTACTGTAAGTGGGCATAGAGAACAAGGCATATCAGAGCATGAAACGCTACTATCATGGACTGACATGCTTTCAAAGGTGCCTGCGGGTAGCGTAGTGGTTTGCCAACCTAATGATACACAGCTTGCACATATGGGTGAGCTATCTGCTGAGACTTTAGATATAAGGGGGGCACGTGGTTATATTGTTGACGGTGGCTGTCGTGATGTACCCTATATTCTTAATCGCAACTTTAGGGTATTCTGCCGTTATGTAACCCCGGATGATATCGTTGGTAAATGGATTGTGGATAGCATTATGGAAAACATTCGCATCGGCGAGGTTGAAATAAATAACGGTGATTTCATTGCAGCAGATCGTGACGGAATCGTTGTGATACCAAGCGGCATGGTGATAGAAGTATTAAAGCGGGCGGAAGAATTAATGGTAACTGAATCGGAGCTTCGAAAGGCGATTCGTCAAGGTATGGATCCCAAACAAGCTTATCTAAAATACGGTGTGTTTTAAGATTGCGAACTCCATAAGCCATCTTCAAGTCCATCTAATGATTAGCTGTCATAGTCAATTTATTTAGCCACGAGCTACTTTATTCTCAGTCTCTATACAGGTATGCTACCCGCAGTTTTGGTCGACTCATAAAGCGCAGCCAGTACACCATTTCTTCCCATAAGGTCCTCGAAGGATCCAGACTCTACTATTTCGCCATCCTGCATCACGATAATGCCGTCGAATTGGTCGAGGGTAGTTATCTCATGGGAAATCACTATAACTGTCCTGGCTTTCGCAAAGTTCAGTACAGTGGAGATAACATTCCTGGACGTTGCTATGTCTAGATGTGTTGTTGGTTCATCAAGTAATACGATGGGCGCATCCTTAAGTAGGACCCGCGCAAGGCAAATAAGCTGACGTTGCCCACCTGAGATTTTAAGCCCTGCTTCGCCAACAAAACAATTTAGGCCATTCGGAAGCGTTGACAACCATGGTCTTAAACCCAGGGACTCAAGAGTATCTACCATCATTTCTGCGGTAGCTAAAGGATTTGCTAAAAGCAAATTGTCTTTTAACGTGCCGCTGAACACGTGTGGATTTTGTGGCAAAAATGCTACCATGTCGTAAAATGTCTTTTCTTGAATATCTTCGAGAGGTGTACTACCGAGAAATACGTTTCCCGAAGTAGGTTTGAGGTACCTCATGAGGACATTGACAAGAGTTGTTTTTCCAGATCCTGACGGCCCAGTGATCGCTATGTGCCTGCCTTGTCCAACTTCGAATGTGACTTCGCGTAATACACAACGGCTAGAGGTTGGATATTTAGCACTTACTCTGTATACCTTTATGTCTAAGCACGCAGGCTTGGTTAAAGTGCCATAACCTATGTCACCTGTTTCTATAGTGGTGTTGGCGATTATTTGGTCGAAAGTAGTATAGGTTGCAGCTTTTGTCGATGAGATATACTCTCCATCAATTATTTCTTCAATTGGTGACAATGAAGTGAGAATAACCAGCACTATGGAGGCATACCAAACTCCACTTGTTACGGAAAATGTCTTAGTTGTGTCGGCAAGTAATAGCAAAGCAACCAGAGCTAGGCTCATTAGTCTTGTAATAGCTATTGCAGTGTACTGGGTCTTTAATCCTTTGAGCTGAAGTTTAAACGCATGCTCAACTGTATTCAAAAAACCTAAAAGAGGTTCTGGGCAGTCATCTAACTGATGTAGTTCCGGGGACAAGTGGACAAATTCCGATGCTTTGGGTTCTACAAGTGAATCGTGTTTAGCAAAATTTGCGCCTGAGTCCCAAATTCTTCGTCTAACCCACGTAACGTAAATGACCAGCCAAGCTGCCGCGCAACACAAAAGGGCAATAGCTGCCTGCAAGGAAATTTGTGCCATTATACCAAAGGCAATAAGTATGGCAATGCCAACTGAGAAAGCAGGAATAAGGAATACTAATAAAAGTGAGGGCAAGTCATCAATTGCTGTAACAAATTTGGCAAGTAGTTGCCCGGATGTAAATTCGACCAATCCTGCCGGTGCATGCTGCTCAAGGTATAAGTAAAGCCGCTTCCTTAAATTAGGAACAAGGCTTAAAGCAAAATCGTGGCCGATTAGCTTTTCAAGGTATGTTGCTACTGCACGAAAAAGAGAAAAGGCTCTAACGCCAACAATTGCCACTGTTAATGAAAGTACAGGTGGTTTCAAAGCAGCATCGGATATTAAGTATCCCGAGGTAGCCATCAAAGCAATGCCTGATGAGATTGATATAGTACCAAGAATGACCGCTAGCACGAACCACTTACTTGAGTTTTGCGTAGCAAATTTTGTTACTTTAGTTAGCCGACCATAAGACATTTATTTGCCGCTCCTTTTAGTATTTCGGAATGCGTCGCAAAAATGATAGTTTTTTGACTAGTTTTCAGTAAACCAGCTATATGAGCTTGCGCTGCAAAGTCTAAATTGGCTACAGGCTCGTCCAGCACCATAACTCCTTGAGGCTGCAGAATGGCTCTGACGAGAACTAGTCTTTGCTTTTGGCCGGCCGACAGAAGTAAACCATTTTCACCAGTGAAGTAGGATGGCGGAAATTGAAGATCAACTGCCTTTAGCGCTGCTTCTATATCGTCTGTTGAAGCATAAGGTGCAAAGAGCTTTATGTAGTCTTCAATAGTAGTAGCTGGTATGTAGAATTTCTGAGGCACATAGGCTATCTGCTTTAAAAGTATTCTAAAATCAACATCCTCCCAATTTAAGTCGTTGTAAATGATTTTACCGGCGTAAGGGCGCCGCCAACCTAGGATTGTGTTAATAAGGGTAGTTTTACCCGCTCCGCTTGCTCCAAATATGCATACCTTATCGCCCTCGCGAATATCTAGGTCAAAGGGTCCAACAATCTTGCTTGTATGATCAACACTAATATACAGCTTTTCTAACGAAATTTGCCTGACTTTAGATGTTGGATAATTAACATACGATGCATGGCGCAATGTGGTATTCGAGTTTGCCAGTTGATTTAACTCTACGATTTTGGCTGTTGCTGCAATAGCATTTAGCGAATCATGAAAGCCGGATCCTAACTTTCGTAATGGAATATAAATCTCAGGTGCGAGAATCAGTATAGCAAGCGCAGTAGAAAAAGATATTTGGCCATATAGTAGCCTTAGTCCTACAGCTACGGCTATTAATGCAATAGATAATGAAGCGAAAAGCTCTAGAATTAGGGCTGAAAGAAACGCTATCTTTAGAGTATCGAGGACGGATCTTTTATACTCTTTTGAAGCACTGACAATCTTGTCTTGCTGTTCTTGAGATTTGCCAAGTGCTTTAAGCGTTGGAAGGCCCATTATCAGATCCATAAAGTAACCTGAAAGAATCTGGAAACGCTGCCATTGTTTTTTTGCCCTGAGCTCAGCGGCTTTACCGACAAGGTACATAAATATCGGTATAAATGGTATGGTTGCGATAAATATAACTCCTGACAGAATATCGTGAGGCAGGACCCAGGCGATTATTACCGCAGGTATTGTAATTGCCTGAATTAGCTGAATAAGATACCGGCTAAAAAATGGGGCAATTGCCTCAATCTGTTTCGACAGTATCTCGGTTGTGCCACCGACAGATAGTTCTGCCATCTTCAGTGGATTTAATGATAACAGAGAGCTAGTCGCGTCTTCTCTTATGCTGCGAGTAAGTCGATGCGCACCTATGAGCGATAGTTTCCTTAGCTCGAACTGGGTTAGCACATAAATAAGAGAGCTTGTAAGAAAAACTAAAAGATATGGATAAGCGATTTTCACCTTATCGTGATGAATAAAAGTTAGCGATATAAAGTGGGCAATGCTGTATGCTTGTGCGACCAACAATAGGGCGGAAACTATACCCAGTATTGCTAAGGATATAAATATTAGCTTTTGAGAAGATACTTTAGCTAGCACGTAATTTCGTGCTTTATTTTCAGTAGCCACCAGAGCTTAGTGATTTCTTAGTGATTCGCTGTCTGAATATCCAATATGACCATCCCTGGTAAATAAGTACAAAGGGCAGGAAAATTGCTGATATTATTGTCATAACAGCTAAAGTATACGGGCTTGAAGAAGAATTGTAGATAGTTAAACTTTTAGATAGCCCATAGCTTGAAATGAGAAGATGTGGATAAAGATTTAGGAATATAGTTGCTAACAAAAGCACTATACCAAGGCCATTTGTAAAAAATGCTGTGAGCTCCCACCTTTCTCTTCTTAGCCATCCGACAGCTGCAAATGCACCAAGTGCAGACAAAGGCACCTCATTTGGAACAATACCGTGGTATCCTCTAAGCAGTGCATTAGCATAAGACCAGGCAAGGAAAATAAAAACGAAAGTGAGGGAAAGCCACCACAGCACCCCCGACGCCCGTCTTGCTCTTTCTTGAAGCTCACCCTCGGTCTTAAGAACTGCAAACAATGATCCATGAAGGGCGAACACAAGCGCAAAGGTGAGTCCTGCTACAAGGGTATATGGATTGATAACAGCAAGCGGGGACCCAATATATCCCTTATTAGGAGTTACGGGTACTCCGAATATAAAGCTAGCGAAGGCTGTTCCCCAAAGTATAGACGGTATTAGACTTCCCCAAAATATTGCTCGGTCCCACCACTGGCGCCAATTTGCGCTGTCATGTTTGCTTCTGAACTCTATCCCGACTGCGCGAAAGATTAGACCCAATAAAATAACAAAAAGAGGCACATAGTATCCGGAAAACAAGGTAGCATACCAAACAGGAAATGCTGCAAACGTTGCACCACCTGCAACAATTAGCCACACCTCATTACCATCCCATATAGGGCCAATGGTGTTGAGCAGTATACGTTTATCGGTATCGTCTTTCCCAATAAACGGTAAAAGCATTCCGATCCCAAAGTCAAAACCCTCGAGGAAGAAATATCCCATCCACAGTAGTGCAATCAACACAAACCAAAGATTCTGCAGTACCATTTCTTCCTACATCCTCAGTAAGCTATAAGAGGTGGAAGTTCTGATTCCTCTTTCTTTTCTTCCTCAAGTTCTTTTCCTAAACGTAGCATAAGCCACATGTCAACGGCCGCAAGAGACAAATACACTACACCGAACCCAATTAAACTGGCAAACACCTGCGGGGATGACAAATTGGGTGACACACCATTTGCAGTTTTCAGCAGCCCATACACTACCCATGGTTGTCTACCCATTTCAGTGAATATCCATCCAAATGAGTTGGCTATAAATGGTAAGGCCAGCATTACAAAAGAAGCTTTCAAAAATAATTTGGATTTGGGGTTTATACGGCCTTGCCGCAGCAGGATAATACCCCATATAGCATATGCTGCAAGTATAAATCCAATTCCGACCATAAGCCTAAAGCTCCAGTAGGCAACAGGAATTATTGGTATGTAGTTTCCCGGGCCATATAACCTAGCTTCCTGAGCCTGTACATTGTCAATTCCAAGAACTGTACCATTCCACGTGTTGGTAGCTAACACGCTGAGCATATGAGGTACGGTCAAGTCAAATATTAATTTGCTTCCATTTGGTGTTCCTATTGCAAAGAGCGAAAATGGAGCTCCACTTTGCGTGTGATATAGGGCTTCAGCAGCAGCCATTTTCATAGGTTGTTGTCTTGTCATAACTTGGGCTTGACTGTCACCTGTAAATAGGGTACCTATACTTGCTATTAGCAGGAATGCAAGGGCAAGACCCGCTGCCTTTTGGAACGTCTCTATGTTTTTATTGCGAAGTAAATGCCATGATGCAATTGCAAGAACAAAAAGAGCACCTGTCATTACACTTGCAAAAAGCACGTGAGGATATGCAAACCACAACGTTGAATTGCCGAGCACAGCAAAAAAGTTGGTCATATGCGCGGTATGCGTTTTTGGATCGATGGTGTAGCCTACCGGATGTTGCATCCAAGAATTTGCAGCCAGTATAAATATAGCGGAAAGATTAGTTCCTAATACAACCATCCATACGCATGCAAGGTGAACCCGTCTTGACAGCTTGTACCAACCAAACATCCATAAGCCAAGAAAGGTAGATTCCATAAAGAAAGCAAGAAGCCCTTCGGCTGCTAACGGAGCCCCAAACACATCACCAACAAATCGAGAATAGCTAGCCCAGTTCATTCCAAATTGGAATTCCTGGACAAGTCCTGTTGCTACTCCCATAGCGAAATTTATAAGGAATAGCTTGCCAAAAAATTTTGTGAGTTTTAGATAAGATTCATCGTTTGTTCTTATCCATAGTGTCTCCATTACAGCGACAAGTATTATGAGTCCAATTGTTAGAGGAACGAAGAAAAAATGATAAACAGTGGTTACCCCAAATTGCCACCGAGAAAGCGTAAGTGCACTCATTGGCTACTATGCTCTGCTTTAACAACCTGTAATTATCACGTACGGTTTCAATTCTAAACTAGCCTAACAGGATGTATATAGGTAATATTACCTATGCGCTGATGGGTAATTTTACCTATAATGATGCTACGTTATTGTTTATGTAAAAGCATAGTGTTTATTTTGGCGGACACTAATTGTTGATTAATTTGGGTGGGAGGGCGTAAAAGAATAAGCGGGCTGTATTTTCTCTATAGTTACGCCAGCTGGATTTTTTATATCCTCAGCCTTTGAATCTGCGAGGTGAAACTGCAATGAGAAAATTTTTGTTTTCTTGCTGTCCGCTCACGGGGCATGTGCAGCCACTTCTTTCTTTAGCAGTTAATGCAATAGGACTAGGATGTGAGGTCATTTTTTCGACTGCAAATGAGTTTGCTATGTATGTAAAAGAACGTGGGGTGGAATTTTTTAGCACAGGGCAATCTTTTGATCGTTGGTGGCAAAGGCTGTGCGAGGAGCATCCAGAGCAAGAGTTTAATAAACTGGAGCCACATGAGGTTCTTTTGTGGTACGTGCCAAACCTTTTTGCGGAGATTGGAATTACAATGAGGTACGCGGAATTATTCGAGCTTGCAAATGAGTGGCAGCCGGACGTGATTATCCATGACATTCTTGATTTTGCAGCGCCTGCTGTTGCGCAGTAACTGAGTATCCCTAACATAAGTCATTCGCTGAGTCCAGCATTATTGGATGTAAACCTCTATTTGAAAGCACAGCCGTATTACGAGATGTTTTTAGCTAGGTACAATGTTTATGCAGCCGAACTATGTGGCGCATTCAGGTACGGGTGTATTGATATAGCTCCGTCTTCGTTACAACATCCGAATATGAACGTCGATCAGTCTAAACTTATCAAAATGAAACCATGTGATACAAATAAGCTGCCCGAATACAACCCTTTTAGTGGAATAAGAGCAAAAGCCAAACAAAATATTTATATGACTTTGGGCACTTACAGCAGTAGAGATGTAGCGCTGTTTTCGCTTTTACTTGAAGCTGCACGACAGTTAGACAGCAGAATTCTGTTAACTTGTGGTGTTCTCAACGATCCTAAGGACTTTGAAAAGGTTCCTGATAATGTCGGAATAGCTCGTTTTGTTCCGCACGAGAATGTTTTGCCGTATGCGGACCTTGTTGTATGTCACGCAGGAGCTGGTACAACTTTGGGAGGGCTTGCATTTGGATTGCCCTTGGTTTTACTTCCAATCGATGCAGACCAATATGAAATTGCTAATTTGTGCCGAAAAGCCGATGTAGCAATAGTGGTAGACCACAAGACGGCAACCGCAACGGATGTAGCTAATGCGGCAAATCGTGCCTTGACAGACCCTTATATCAGGCAGGCCTGCAGGCGAGTTCAAAGTGAAATAGCAGCAATGCCGTCGACTGCCCAAGTACTTTCAAAAATTGAAAGTACGCTGGATTAAGCACAGTCCAAACTGCTGAACAAGAGCTACACACCTTTACCGATTGGCTCAGTATGTGCACTCAAACGGCATATACATGCATAATAATTATTGTTGTGGAATCGTTTTCGATCATTGTTTTCGGGGGTCGGGAATGGACTTGATTAGAGCGTACCGGACTATGTACATGATTAGGGAGTTTGAAGAAACAATCCAGAAGTTGTATGAAAAGGGCTTGGTACACGGATCTACTCATTTGTGTTCAGGGCAGGAGGCAGTTGCAGTAGGTTTTGCGTACGCCATGAGGCCGGAAGATTACTCTACTTACACGTACAGAGGCCATGGCCATGCACTGGCAAGGGGTATGGATATGGAAGCGGCTTTTGCTGAAATATTGGGAAGAAAGACAGGTGTAAACAGAGGTAAAGGTGGTTCTATGCACCTTACAGACGCGCGAAAGGGACTGATGGGCTCGTTTGCTATAGTGGGAGCAGGGCTTCCTGTAGCAGTTGGACTTGCAAGGGCAGCTCAGCTGTCCGGCAACTCACGAGTTTCAGTAACTTTCTTTGGCGATGGTGCCGCGAACATTGGTGCCTTTCATGAAGCGCTTAACCTTGCCGCAGTGTGGCATTGCCCAGTTGTGTTTGTATGTGAAAATAACCTCTACGGAGAGTATTCTCGCATAAATCTGACAACTCCAATTGAAGATCTTGCCAAGCGAGCTGAAAGCTACAACATGTGCTGGCAAATAGTTGATGGCAATGACGTACGCAAAGTGTATGAAGCAGCTAGTAATGCTATAGAACAGGCAAGGGCAGGTAACGGCCCCGTGTTTATTGAATGTAAAACCTACAGGCAAAGGGGGCATTCGCGTAGTGACCCTGGGAAGTACAGACCAGAAGAGGAAGTGCGAAGCTGGCTGGGAAGAGATCCCCTAAAGATAGCTAAGTCTTACCTTTTAGAGTCTGGTATTGATGAAAACGAGATAAACAAATTAGAGTCTGAGGTTCGAAAGGAAGTGGATTTAGCGCGCCAGAAGGCAGAGCAAGCGCCTTATCCAGATGAGGAGGAGATAGTAAAAGATGTCACAGTTTAAAGGCCAGATAACATACAGGGAAGCGATAAACCTTGCGTTGCGAGAATTAATGCGCAATAACCCTAAGGTGGTGGTACTAGGCGAAGATGTTGGAGCAGCTGGTGGTGTTTTTAAGGTAACAGATGGGCTGCAGGCTGAATTTGGCGCTGAGCGTGTTATGGATACGCCAATCTCCGAAACCGGCTTTATAGGAGCTTCGATCGGACTTGCATTAGGCGGATATAAACCGATTGCAGAGTTAATGTTTGCTGATTTCGCGGGCGTTGCATTTGATCAGATAGTGAACCAGGCAGCTAAGTACCTGTATCTGTCAGCGGGACAGATGCCAGTGCCACTCGTGATACGAACAGTAGGAGGCGCTGGATTGGGCTTTGCAGCTCAGCACTCTCAGACAACTGAGTCTTGGTATACAGCTATACCAGGACTGAAAGTGGTAGTTCCGGCTACCCCGCAAGATGCTTATGAGTTGCTTTTTGCCGCTGTAGACGATCCTAACCCTGTTATATATATCGAACATAAAAAGTTGTATACATACCAAGGTGAGTTGAACACAGAGGTTGCGAGCAAATCAAAAGATATTATTGGAGTAGCAAAAATAGAGAAAGAAGGCAGTGATGTTACGATAGTTGCATCACTTGCAATGGTTTGGGAAGCATTAGCTGCTGCACAGCAGCTGGAGCAAACCGGGATCGGTGCAGAGGTTATTAACATAAGGTCGATACTGCCGATGGATGTCAACACGGTAATACAGAGTATCAAAAAAACGGGAAGGCTTATTGTGGTTGAAGAGCAACCACTCAGTGGCGGGTGGAGTGGAGTCCTTGTTGCTGAAGTGGTTGAGCGTGCACTTGATTATCTGGATGCACCTCCAAGAAGG